>Ga0194130_10001524_pt1 | contig 36852 bp, 31 predicted proteins | sample TA2KigsurfametaG_FD_160084 | JGI IMG/M metagenome (GOLD analysis project Ga0194130, IMG submission 160084) | Freshwater microbial communities from Lake Tanganyika, Tanzania - TA2015050 Kigoma 12 surface | ecosystem: Environmental > Aquatic > Freshwater > Lake | place: Tanzania: Lake Tanganyika...
TTAAGTTTTAACTTATAAAAGTATTGAGTGGTTTGTAACGTTATCCTAAAGATTGGGTAACTGTAATTTAACTTGTTTTCCTTGATAAATATAAATTATCAAGAAATATCAAGTTTTTTGTAACGGTAGCGAGACTGAGGCTAAAGAATATAAAGTTTTTACTCTTAACTCTTTTAATATGGGTAGAAACGACGGGTATTCCTTATTGGAAACTGGCTTATGGTCTTTTGAAGACATAATTAAACCTACTATAGCTAACTATATAAAGACTTATTTTGCTAAATATTTTGCAACTTTTAGTCATCCTAAAACTAATGTAAAAGGAGGATCATTGTATATTGGCGTAGATGATGATGGTTTAGTGCATGGTATTCCCTCTATTGGAGAATTAAATACTTATTTTATACTAAGAGAAATAAAAAAAACTATAAAAAATTTAAGAGGTGCAAATGGTCTAGACTGCATTAAAGAATATTTAGATTTAGTAAAAGTAGAAATTATAAAATTAAATACTTCAGACTATATATCTAAATTGCAAATTTGTGATTTAGATATAAATTATAACAAAAAATTGCTTTCAAAAATAAAAAAAAAAGAAGAAATTGAAGATTCAAAATTCAAGGAATATAAAACTAAAAAAAAATACTGGGATAAATTTTTTAATTCAATACCACAAAAAATCAATGAAATTGTAAATAACAAAAAAATAAGAAGTCAGCTTATTGACCTTATTAAAAAAAAGGGGGTTTCTACTGGAAAAGTATGTCCTAAATACAAAAATATTTATGGTTGGTGTGAAATTAAAAATGATTATTGGGATATGATTACAGAATTAAAATCAGATAAGATATATGAACCAGTAACTTTTGAAAGTGCCGAAAAAATTAGAAATAATCAATTGTCTCCAATTTATTGGGGTTTGGTATGGCGTGATATAAAGACAACTCCATCAAAAATTCTAAAACCTATACCTTATCGTCATAAATATAATTATAAACATTATTCTCTTCTAATGGCAACACAAGTTCCAAAGATGATACCTTCTTGGATAAAAAATAATTCTGAATTGAATTTGTTTGTAATTAAAATTAATTTACCAGGGAATATTTCTCCTGAATTATACTTGGAATATCAAGATAGTTCAGGTCAATGGATTACTTCTTTTAGAACTACATTTGATGGAGAACCACGATGTCAACCAATTTTCTATTAGTAAAAAAATTGATTTTTATATGTAATAATATATACCTTTATATATAAAAACTTTAATAACTATGGAAATTATTAAACTAGATGTAAAAGGCTATTACTTTTATAGTCCAGACTTGCAAATTGACAATTATGAAAAACATCTAAATAAAAAGAAATTACTTAATGAATGTACTATTTGTAAAAGATTTATAATGGAAGCCAGTTATGAAACTATTACTAATAATAAAAATATAGTTGCCGAAACTAATATAACTATTGGCAAATGTGGTCATATATTTCATTCTGATTGTATTAATAGTTGGTTAAAAACTAATAATATTTGCCCTATTGATAAAGTAGCTTGGCAAACATTTAGAATTGCAGATAGTGTTACTAAACTTATATTAAATGAAAGTAAAGAAAGAAATGAAAATGTCAAAAACAAATTTGAAAAACATAAATTTTATTATAAAAAATATGATAAAATGATAGAACCAATCAAAGCAATGAAAAAAAGTGGTAATAATTATCCTGGAGAGAATGTCGTTGAGGTACTTCCACCAGAACCCATCAATATTCAACCAATAATTCAAGATAATACAATTTGGACATCTCAAGGAAATACTGATTGGGAAAGTGCAGATAAAGCATGGGATGCACATGTAAATTCTGGTTGGGGTGAAGAGACTTCTTCTTGGGAGGAAGCTGCTATAAAAATGGAAAATAATCAAACAATTTTAGATGAAGAATTACCTCCACTAGAATATGGTCAAGAAAGTGAAATAGAGGATGTTGATTGAAAATTTATTTACTACTTTTCTTAACTTTAAATATATGGTACAAGTCATCTAAAGGAATTATTGAACATCCTAAATAAAATAATTTTAAATGTAAATTTTTATCTTTGAAAAAAGATTCTAACATACCATAATCACCGCAAGACATATTGTTGTAAATTTTGTTTATTATTTCTCTACATTTAAAGTTTCTTTTAAACCATAATTTAAAATTTTTGTCGTTATCATTAAAATTTGGTTTTTTAATAAAATTTAAATTTTTTTCCATCAAAATATCTGTATATTTTGGATTATAGTCATTAATTACTGATTTATTTTTATGAACATAATTCAAAATTAAATCTTTTACTTCAGTTTGAATAAACGGAGCTTCGGATAATTCATTAACGTAACCATCTACATCATTACCTTCAGTACAACACATTTTATCTAATTTAACTTTAAAGTACTCTTTGGTAATATTGTATTGTAAACCAATTTTATTATTTACTTTATTTCTTAATCTATGAACAAAACTAATAAATTTATCTCTTGATGAAAAATATTCATTATTCATCATATCTGTATCAGGTTGCGTTATAAAAATGCTATAGGATTCTCTGCATCCTGCACATGGTAAAGTTTTTTTCCAAGATAATAATAAAGCACGAACACTTTTAATATATTCAATATCGGGATTTTTTGGATAGACTGCTGCCATAGAGTATAATCCACCCCAATATTTTTTACCCCAAAAACAAGGTTTAATATTGTTCATCTCTAAAACCATTATTTATATTATTAGTTGTGAAAAAAAACGCAGATTAACTGAATGATTTTATTTAACTATATATAACTTTAAATTTTACTTTTATCAAAAAATTTAAGAAAGTACAAATATATTAGTTACATTCATATAAATATTAAAAAATATGCTATTAATATATAAATAAATAGACCATTAAGGTATTTTAATATAAATAAATTTATATATATATTAGTTAATATAAATAAATTTATTAAAAAAATTTATAAAAATACAAAAAAATTCTAAAAAAATTCTAAAAAAAATTTTTTTTCAAAAAACTTTTTTGATTTTGAAAAAAAACACACACACAAATGATTTTTACATGGTTTTTCATGCTTTTGCATGTAAATTTACATGCAAGATTTTTTATATTTATTTTATCATTTGAATTAATATATATTAATAATATATTATTAATAATATACCATATATAATCTTAATTTATATTTAATATAAATAAATATTTAAAAATAATAATAAATATTTTAATAATAATTTATGTTTTAATTATGATTAAAATTACAACCTTATAAATAAAAAAAGACAATTGTAATCAATTAACATATATTTTAAGTATTTGTACCAAAACATACCATGTCATACCAATTCATACCAGTTTCATACCAATTCATACCAATACTATACCAAAACATACCAATAATATCACGATAATATATAAAAAGTATAACTGAAACTTAATATTAAAAATTAAAGGAATTGTTAACAAATAAATATTAATTTTTTTTTAAACACATAAGTATTTCATATTTTTTATTTTATTTCATGTTATTTCATGTTATTTCATGTTTTATATTTATAAATGATAATAATAAAAAATAATATTATATAAATAATATTATTGTTTATTTATATATAATACAATCTAAAAATGTCAAATTTTAAATGTATAAATTGTAATAAGGAGTTTACAAGAAAATACAATTATGAATATCATATTAGTAATAAAAAAATTCCTTGTTCGTCTTCTTTAGGTCTTGGTAATCCAAAACATACCGAAACTATACCAAAACATACCGAAACTATACCAAAACATACCGAAACTATACCAAAACATACCATAATTTCACCATACAATACAGACAATCAATTTAAGTCAATTAATGACATTATATTAGATGATATTGAAAAAATATCAAATATAAATAATACAGGTAAAGATAACCATAATAATACATGTATATATTGTAATGTATCTTTTGTTCAAAAATCAAGTTTAAATAGACATTTAAAAGATCGTTGTAAATCAAAAAAATACTTTGATGAATTGGAAACAATTAAAATGAAATTTGATAACATAATTAATAAATACGATATGTTAGCTGAAGAAAATGAAAAATTAAAAAAAGAAATGGAGCAAATAAAATATACAAATACATCTCAAATTATAAATAATAAAAATAATAATACAAAAACTATAAATAATTTAAAAAATAATCAAATTAACAATGGAACAATAAATAATAATAACAATACAGTTAATGTTCAATTAGTTCAATTTGGAAGTGAAAATATAGATGAATTGGATATGAATGAAGCATTAAGTATTTATTTAAAATCAACAGGAGGTAATATTTTATCAAATATGCTTAAATATGTTAATCTTAATAATAAATATCCCCAAAATAATAACATCTGTATGTCAGATTTATCAAGAGAACTTGTTAAAATTTTTAATGGTGAAAAATTTGTTGTTAAAAAATTTAAAAATGCCAAAGGAGATATATTATGTAAAGTTATAAATAATACTCATAGAATTGTCGATAAAATTGAAAATGATGATAAAATTAAGAAAACACCAGATATGAAAAATAAAATAAAAATTAATAATGTTACTTTACAATTGATTGATGGATGTCCTGCCGAAGATATTGTTAGGGAAGAAATTAGAGAAAAAGAAAAATTATTAAATGATAATAATGTATTATTAATTAAAAATAATAAAGAAGATGATAAAGGAAAAAATGAAGAAAGAGATTTTAATTTGCAAGAACAAATAAGAATAGAACATTTGGAAGATAAAAGAGATGGATTAGTTGAAATAACTTTAGAAAGACTAAAAGAAGAACTTTACAATGGAAAATAATATTTTTCATTATAAGAAGATATTTTTTTATAATTATGTAATAAAAATTGATTTTTAAAATACAATATATTAGTCATTAATTATTAATATATATAAGTAATGCTCAAGTCCAAATATACTCTTGATACTTTTCAATTAGAAGCTTGTGATTGTATAGATAAAGGAATAAATGTTCTTGTATCAGCACCTACAGGTTCAGGAAAAACTGCAATTGCTGAATATTCTATAGAAAAAACAAAAGAAAAGTTTCCTGAAAGTAAAATAGTTTATACTTGTCCTATTAAATCTCTTTGTAATGAAAAATATTATGATATGTGTAATTCGTATAAAAAAATAAATGAAGAATTAAATACAAATTATCAAATTGGATTAATGACAGGAGATATTATTATAAATCCAGATGCTGATATAATTATAATGACAACTGAAGTATTGTACAATTTAATTAATACAAAATCAACTTTTGAGCCTAAATGTGTAATTTATGATGAAGTACATTATATAAATGATGAATCTAGAGGTCATATTTGGGAAAAATGTATTATTAATTGTTTAATTTCTTGGGATTGTTATTTAACACTTTTATCTGCAACAATTGGAAATATTGATAGTTTAGTTTCTTGGTTAAATTCCATAAATATTAATAAAACTTTTAAAGCAATTGTTAAAACCGAACGACCTGTTCCATTAAAAGAATGGGTAATTACTGATGAACCTAAATTGATAACAGGCGAAACTTATGAAGAAACTAAAAGATATTGGAATAAACGAGAAAAAGATGGATATTCTGTAAAATATGAATTAGAAGAACTTTGTAAATTAATTAAACTTACTGATGACGATGATGCGGATTTAAAAGTCTGGTTTGGTGTTCCAGCAATTTTCTTTGTATTGAGCAAAAATAAATGTATTGAATTAGCTGAAATGCTAAGCATAAGTTTTGTTTCTCCAGAAGAGCAAATACAAATATTAAACTTTTTTGATTATAACTTGAAAGAATTTTCTTCCTGTTCTCAATATATAAATTTGAGAAAAATTATATCAAAAGGAGTTGCTTATCATCATTCAGGTTTAATTCCTAAAATTAGGGAGGTAGTTGAATTTTTGATGAAAAAAAAATTAATTAAAGTTGTTTTTGCAACAGAAACATTTGCAGTTGGTTTAAATTTTCCAGTTAAAACAGTTATTATGACAAGTTTAACAAAACCTACAGAAAGTGGTTTTAGAAGTTTACAAGTTAGTGAATATAAACAAATGGCTGGACGTGCAGGAAGAAGATTTATTGATACATTAGGACATGTTATATTTTGGTTTTATCCATATTCTTATTTGAAAGATCCTTATCCAACTTGGGCTACATTAAATTCAATAATTAACGGACCAGTTAATTCAATAAATTCTAAATATTTAATAGAACCAAATTATATAATAAAAACACTTGTTTTTAATAAATCCAGAATTTATACAGATAATAGTTTTAAATTTTATAAACAAAATAAGGAAATTAATGATGCTACCGAAATACCAGAAAAGTTTAAAAAATTATGGCAAATAGAATTAAAAACAAGAGAATTTAATGAAATGGGTATTTCTTATAAAGACAAAACTTACCCAAAACTTTTACAAAAATTATCAAAACAAGATAAATTTGAATATGAACAATTTTTAAAAAATATGTTTAATAAAACAAAATCTGAATACGAAAATTTTATTGATTGGGAAACAGAAATTGTTAATTTTTTAGAAAGTAATAATTTAATTATAAAAAATGAAAATAATTATAATTTAACATCTAAAGGGGAAGTAGCAATGTGTTTTAATGAAATAAATCCGGTTTTATTTGGTATAGAGCATGAAAAAATACTAAGTTCCAAAGAAAATATACTACCAATACTTTCCATGTTTATTGATGATGGTAAAAAAAAAGATGGAATATACGATAAAAATTTAGAAGAATGGGACAAAATAGTTTATTCTAAATATTCTTCTTTTACTGATAAATGTCCAAAGTGGAATTTTTATCCTCTGAATTATATTTTAATAAATGATTGGTTAAATAATCCAGAAATGACACTTGACGATTTATCTTTGAATTATGAATTAGATATAGGAATAATTGTAAAAATATTAATAAAAATGTATCAAATTTCTGAGGAATTGATTAAAAATTTAGATAAACTTAATAAGACTGAATTGTCAGATTATTTAAATCAACAAAAACAACTTTTAATTAGATATCCTTTAAAAATAGAAAGTTTATATGTAATATAATTTTTTATAAATGTAAAATATAAATTTACTAAATATATATAAAAATAAAACTTTTATTCCATATATATCAATGGATAAAGAAGAAAAAACAACAATAGATAATTCAGAACTAAGTTCTGAAGAAGAAACGTTTGTAAATGTTGATGAAATATTAAAATCTAGTCTAAAAAAGATTTTTCAAATACAAATTAATGAAAATTCATTATTTATAAAACATATAGGAATGGGTTCTGATGTTCCAGACATAATTATTAAAGAAGATTTTGGAAAAAAAAGTAATTTGAACTTGTATAATTGTATTTATACTGAAACGGATTTGATTGATAAAGTAGATAATACACATTTTTTACCTATTATGAAATTAGTAGAAAAATCTAATGACTTTAATAAAATATATAGTATAAGCGTAAAATTAAATCAGGATATTGTCTTGGATAACACTATAGATAATTTTGATATATATTTGACTTATATGGTTACAAAGGATTTTTTTGAACATATTAAACTAGATAAAGACATAAATTCGCAAAATATAATAGAAAAATTATTTGAAAATATTATAGAACAAGGATTTGCAATATTGTAAAATTTATTATATACATAAATAATTGATTTTTTTAGTAAATACATATATTATATATAAGTATTTAATGGATTTACCAACAGAAATAACTGCTTATACAGATGGTTCTTTAATAAGAAAAGGAAAAAATGTATATTGTGGATATGGAGTTTATTTTTTGCATGACGTGTATAAATCAATATCAAGAAAATTTACTCACGAACCAATAACAATTAATAGAGCAGAACTTTATGCAATTTTAAAAGCAATTATTATAACTAACATAATTGATAACAAAAGAAAGTTAGGCAATTTACCAAGAATTAATAAATTAACTATATATTCAGATTCAGAATATAGTGTTAAAACATACAATGAATGGTTACCAAAATGGTTAAAAACAAAAAAAGAATATATGAATGCTGATATAATTGATGAAACTATGGAACACATGAAAAATGCATCTTTTAAAATAGTATTAACACATATTAGAGCACACACAGGTAAAAATGATCCTTATAGTTTAGCCAATGAAATTGTAGATGATTTAGCAAAAAAAGGAGCAATGAGAAAAGAATAAAATATTAGTCTGCCAAATAAATCATAAAGGAACTAGAAATAAGTGAGCCTATACAAATTCCATACATAATAGAAATATGTTTTGTAGTAGCTTTGCCATCATCATATGCTTTTTTAATTGCCAAAATTACAGATAGTATAAATAAACTACAAATAGACCAACTAGACAAAATACTTTTTGCAGTACTCCCAATATTGCCATTTGCCTTTTCTATACCAAAATAAACACTGCATAGTAAAATTGCTAAAATTATATAAATGAAGCCAGGATTTGTATATATTGTTTTATTCATATTTAATATAATTAACAATAGAAATAAAAAGATAAATTTATAATTATTTTATATATTTTAGGCAGCACTATATACACAACTTGAACTAATACATAATGTTAAACAAGATGCTGCTAATGTAACACCTGAAACTTGCAACGGAGGTAAACTACCACTTACATCTATATATGTTTGTAATCCAAATAAAGCACCAGTTACTACAAAAGATATTATTGACCACAAACATAATGACGATTTAGCAGTTAATCCAAGTTTTCCATGAGCCATTTCTAATCCACAAAATATAACACACATTAATAAAGCTGATACTAAATACCATAACCATGGTTTTAAAAAGTTCATTATAAATTATAATATAAATTATAATAGAAATTAAAAAGTAAAAGTTAAAATATACTTATGAATATATAAAATTATATATGTTAATTACATTTGCAGTATCTTCCAAGTAAATTTTATCATTAGTAATAACTTTATATTTAGCTAAACACCAAAGAATATTATTATAATATTTTTCAAATCTCGCAAAATCCAAGTTATTAAACTTATATTTAATATTTTTATTTAAAATAATATAGGTAAGATAATTTATTAAATTATTTAAATCAACTTTATTTTTATTGATAATTGTCGGATTTTCATGTTTTAAATATAAATCATAATTTTTAATAACCGTTTCATAATCAACATTAGATAATTTTGGTAAATAATCATTTCCTAAAAATAACATGATTAAAACATAATCTAAATCATAATTTTTTTTTAATTTGTTGACATCAATAAATAATATTGGTCTTAAACTTGAAAGAATATCAATGTTTGTTTTTTTTTTACAAACAAGAGAATAAGCAATAAGAATCATATCCGAATCTCTAGAAATAATACAAACATCTTTATAATTACTTTCATAAATATGATTTAAGATTTTAAAATCAGCTTCATCATCTATATAATCATCATTTACCAATAGTTCAAACTCTGTTTTATACATTTTTTTAACCAAATTTACTGAATCAACAATAAAATTTTTGAATTTTTTTACTATTTCTGTTTTTGGGGCTATTTTCTGTTTATCATATGCATCACTTTCTTTTTTATTTTTGTATCTTTGTTCTAAAGTCAATTTTTTTGGATTAACGTGTTGTAAATGTTCTGGATATTTACCATCAAATATTAAATTTACTTGCTGGGTAATACTTATTACACTAAATAAGTGATTTATATAATTATTAATTTTATGATATAAATCATTATCGTTTTTACAATTGTAAATGAAATAATGCAGTAAATAATTGCAATCAATATAAACACTTTCATATATTCTTTTTTTTATTTCTGGAATGTCTTGAACCATATTTTTCATAAATCCATTAATACCCATTGTGATGTTAAAGTAAAATATAATATATATATTATAGTTTCTATAAATCAATTTTTTTATTTTAGTTTATATTTAGTTTATCTTTAATTTTTTGAATAATACTTACTATATCAATAGAATGTATTTTTTTTTCTGAATTATTGTTTATAAAAATATTTTCAATATCTGTTCCTGTAATCGAATTATTTAAAACAATTAATTCTGCAGTTTCATTTATAATTATTCTATTTTCATTTAATATATTTTCTACTTGAAACAATAAAATATTATTAATTTCACTTAAAATATTTTCAATATTTTCAGGAAGTTTATCATTATCTTTTTCCGAAATCAAATTTATTTTTGGAATTATCATACCATTTAAAACAAGTCTTTTTAGAATTTTTCTTGCCTTTAAATAATCATCTTCTGCACCACAAGTTATTTCATTCATAAATAGTTTTTCAGTCATTCTACCAGAATATAAAATCATAATTTGTCGCATCAAATTATTAATTGATGTATTTAATATAATGTCTTCTTCATCATTCAAATACATAGTATAACCCAATGTTTTTGAAGTTATACTTATACATATTTTGGTTGGTAATTTTGTATCCTTTAATAAAAAGGACATAATTGCGTGTCCCGATTCATGTATAGCAATTAATTTTTTATTAATTTGATTTATTGGACGTTCCCTTTCTAGTCCCATAATACATTTATTAATTTCTCTATCAATTTCTTTTGTATTAACTTGGTATTTTATTTTTTGTATAGTAGTAATTTTATTTTTATTAAAACATTTAAACATTAAATCAAAAGATATTTTCATTTTTTCAGCCAATTCTTTGGTTTCTTTAATAACATTATCTAATTCGCTTACTTGTTCATTTATTTTAGATATTCTTAATGAATTAACTATTTTTTTAATGTCTGAACCTGTTAAACCACTTGATAATTTTGCAATTGTATCTAAATCAATTGTTTCTTCATTAAATAATTCTTTTAAATACATCTTAAATAATTGCTTTCTTTCTTCAAATGTTGGTTCTGTTATATGTAATATTTTATCTACTCTTCCTGCTCTCATCAATGCTGAATCAATATACTTTTCATTCATATTTGTTGCAAAAACTACAATTATTCCTGCTTCTGTTTTAATTGAATCAAGTTCGGCTAGGAGTTTACACAAACTAGAACCAAATTCAGTAGAAACGGCGGAAGTTTCAGCAAATGCTCTCTTTTTAATCAATGTATCTGCTTCATCTATGAAAATTAAACAAGGTTTATTTTCTCTGGCTTTTGTAAAAATTTGATTTAACATTAAAGTTCCAGAACCAACATATATTTTATTAAAATCAGAACCAGAAGAAAATATATAATTAATTTTAGTTGCATTAATAATTGTTTTTACAAGATGTGTTTTACCACAACCAGGTGGTCCTAATAATAATACACCTTTAGGTAAATTACACTCATTTATACTAAATATTTCATGATATTTAATTTGAGTTATTAATTCATTAATATCTTTTTTAATATTATTACAACCAATAAAATTATCTATCGTTTGCTTTTCAATTTCAGGATTTTCTTTATATTTTCTAACAACTATTTCAGAATTTGAAATAATTGATTTTTTTAATTTTATTAATGAAAAAACTATTACAAAAGCAAAAAATATTAGTAAAATATTAGAAATAGAAAAGAATGAATATTCAGTTTTTATATCAACAATATATTGACTCGTTAAATTTATTTTTTCCATTACAGGTTCTAAATAATTAGCGCATTTAAAATGACTATTATATAAATAATCAGTATAATCAAATAAGCATAATTGTTTATCATTTTGATAAACTTTTGTATTGTTCGATATTATATTTATAAATTCATTATTTGATATAGTGTTGTAAAAATTATTGTTAGTTATTGAAAATATTAAAAATACTATTAATAGATATATAATCATGAAATACTAATTTTATGAAATTGTTTATAATTTAAATAAATTTTTTATCAAATATGTTGTAGTATAATTTAGGTATGGAATTATATAAAAATAGCCAATGTTCAAAATTTAGAATGGTGTACATATACTTAAAATAGCGCACATAGTTTTGGAAAGAAAATTAATCAAATTGATATAGAAACAAATAAAGTTATAAACACTTTTAATTCAATAAGTGATGCACAACGATTTTTAGAAGAATGATTAATAATGAATATATCGAACGCATGTGGTGGCAAACAAATATCGGCATATGGTTATAAATCGAGTTATGTTGAATAGTTATATAGAGTTGTTTTTATAAGTAAAATATTAAATTGTATTTTCTAGAGTTTTTATTAAACTAACAAACATTATTTTTACCGATTTATAAATATTATAAAAAATATATATAGGTTTAATATTTTTTTATTATTTTTTATTTTACCAAACAATATATATAAAAAGTTTTTTATTTTATAATGCCTTTAAATTTAAATCCACCAAAAAAAATAAATTTCAAGACGATTATGCTTTGTGATTTCGATGATAGTTTTTTCCCAACTTTTTGGGTAAATCAAAATATGATAAGTTTAAGTTCTGAAGAATCAATAAATGAATACAAATTATATTTTATAGAATTAGACAAGACAATAAGTGATTTTTTAGTAAGTGTATTAACTCAGACAGAAATATATTTTGTTACCAATGCTAGTCTTAAATGGATAAAAGTTTGTTTAAATGTTTTACCAAAAACTAGAAAAATAATAATGGAGAATAATATTAGAATTGTGTCAGCGAGAGATAATTATTCTCAGACGTTATCCTCTCCAACCGAATGGAAAATAAATACTTTTAGAGATATTGTTTCTAAAGTAGTAAATAATTTATCGAATGATTCCGAATGTAATACAATTTTAAACATTATTTCAATAGGTGATGCCAATTATGAATATATAGCTTTATTAAATTTGGATAATTACTTTAAAAATAAAAATAATTCAATTGGATATTTGTTAAAAAGTATAAAATTTATTGAGAGACCACATTTTGATTTAGTAATAGACCAAATACAAGTGGTAAAAAGAAACATTAATACTATCATAAATAAAGTAGGTTATGTTGATTTAAAATTTGCCAACTAAAAAATTGAAAAATATTTGATATTGTGATTAATTATAATATAATACTATAAAAGCTAATAATGACAGAAGTATTTAATCTAAATCATCCTTGGAAAATATATTTTGCAGAACCTACAAGTGCTTATACAGAGTATGAAATATATTATCAAGAATTAGTTAGACTTTATAATTATATAAAGTTTTATAATGAATATTTGGAAAATTTAAAAGAAAATGATGTATGTATGACAATTTTAATACTTGGTACTCCGATGGAAGCAGCAATTTGGAATAAACAATGTTCTGAAATATATGATTTTCAATGGCAACAACTTTTTCCAAAGTATATTTTTGATTTTATTAAACATTACAAAAAGTTAAATAATAATATTAATATTAATATTATTGTTGTTTCTCCAGATAATATTTTTATGGATAAATTTTATAGAGAGCCACTTTTTACAATAAAATGTGAAGACTATAGTTTTAATAAAATAAAAAATCGTGAATATATTCATACAAGTAATAATTTAACAATAAAAATATATATTTTTACTTGTCCTTTTCCACAATTAGAAACAAATACTAAGAATATAGAACGTCATAATAATTTTATTCACAAAATTATTAAGGACTATAAATTAAAAACATTCGAACCTAGTGAAGAAGATATTAAGTATATAAATAGATTTTATGAAAATTTTGAAAGAATTTGTGAGAATAAAAAGGCTAATTTGATTATAAATTCTTTTGCTGTTTTTAGAAATGTAAGAGATTATGATAATTATGGTTTATTTCCCACATTATTAGAAGTTGCTAATAAACATAAAATTATTGCAACTGAATGGTCTTTTAATGAAAGGAATATTTTTGTTAATATTATTTCAAAAATAAATTACCTGATAAATCATGCATATTTTAAAGTTAGTTATGTTGAGGTAGCCTATACATCTTTAATAATTCGTGATTATTTAAAAATAAATTTTGAAGAAATAAAAAGATTAAAAAAAGAATATGATGATTTTAGAAAACTTGCAAATGAATTATGTATTATAATTAAAGTACCTTATAAAAAGATGATTTATAAGAAAATTATTTATTCTTAATTAATTTTTACAATTGAGTTAAAAAAAAAATAAAAATAATATTAATGAGGAGTTTTTTTATAAATTTTTATGAAAAATTAAAAAAAAATAATACATTAAATATTATTTTATTATATATAAATTTAATATTTTATAAAGTAATTCCTATATTATTACCGCTATCTTTATTAGGATATTCTAATATTTATGTCAATATATGCAGATATATTTTTATATTTTATGTATTGATTAATTTATTGATAAGTGATTTTATTTTGAGACAATCTGTAAAAATTAGAAATACTATAGAATTAGAACATAATTGTGAAAAATGCTCAAATAATATTGTATGGAATATTCAAGATAATATATCAAACATAATTTTTTATATTATAGGAGGAATTATTTTTAGATATACAATTTATTTAGATATATATTGGAGATGTTATCTTCATACATTACCAATATGTATCAAAAATAAATTATGTATTCAAAAAAGTTTTGAAATACAATATATAAGTATTCCATTTGGAATATCTAATTATTTAATAGAAATTGGATTATCTTATTTAATACCATTTGAATATAATTTAATAATAATGTTTTTTGTTACTTTTTTGTTAGATTGTATTATATTTAATTTAAATCTAAAATATAAAGGAAATATAAGTTTTGTAAATGTATTGATATTAATAGTTTGGAAAATATCGCAAAGTATTACTATTGGCTATATAGAAATTAAAAAAAGGAAATTGGGAAATAGAGACATAGTGGAAGAAATTATTAATAAATTAAATTATTTGAGAAATAATACTTGGTATAGAGTAATTTTATGGAAGGAATTCCAATTTCTTGATAATTTAATATCATTTGGAAAAACATCAGTTTTTTACAGAGAACATATTTTAAATTTTTCAGAGTTATTAATTAGCATACAAAGTTATTTAGATAATAGAACAATTAAAATAGCAAGAAAAACCAAAATTTTACATTTAACTACTATGTTCAAGCCTTTTATGTCAAGTCAACATAAATTCTATGTTCGAATGTTTGAATCAAGAAAAAGTATTGAACCATTTATTAAACAATTAATAGAAGATTTAAATAAATCTATTACAAATACAAAAAGTGAATTATTATATGAAGAAATGTATAATTGTGAAAAAAAAATAGAAACTGATAAAGTAGAAATTATTGACAAATTTTATTAAATAAAACTATTAAATAATTTTATTTAATAGAATTATTTGATAGAATTATTTGATAGAATTATTTGATAGAATTATTTGATAGAATGGATGAAATAAATAATAAAATAGAAATATATAATTTAGAAAGTATGGAATATCATAAATTCGTTTATAATTAAATAACAGAATCAATATATAAAAAATTAGGAAAACCTGTAAAATATAAAAGAACTTTATTACCATTGTTTTATAGTAAATAACCAAATTTTTATAGCTAGTAAAATGCCATTATTCATTTTTTTTGAATCATAAATTCTGTAGATGCACAATGTGTACAACCTTGCTTTGTTAGGCATTTTAAATTTCCAAATGTATAATAAGTATTATATATCTATAAAATATTGATTTTTATATTATATAATTAAAGAAATAACTATATAATAATAATAAGCAAATATGGAAACTATAAGTAATATAGAAACAACAAAAACTATGGATATTATTGATAAAACTGATATAAAATTATCCGATAATATTGTTAAAACCAAAAAATTTAATGCAACTAAATGGGGTTTAATTGAAAAACCATTATCTGAATCAGATAAACTTAGAAATAAAATTATTTCTGATTTAGGAGAACAAAATGCAAGTACGTTTAAAGAGAAAAGTAATTTAATAACTATTGGTGAATACAATTATTTGAGACTAAGAGAAGAACTAGGTAAATTAGTTACTTTACCAGTTCTTCAAAAAAAAGAGGAAAAAAAACAAAAAATAAATAAAAAAACACAAATAATTTTAGATAATTGTCAGAATACATTAAAAAATAAAATAGATACATTAACAAATATTCTTAAAAATAATCCCCAAGAGAAAGTTTATGAAGATTTGATGTCAAATTTTAATTTTATTGAAATGCGATTAATTATTTTTATGAAAATAATTGAAAACTACACAGAGATAAAATCAATAACATCTATTAGAAATAAAATACCATTAAAACTACAAAAACAAACAGAACAAGTTAATAAATCAACGCCAGAAAAGGAAGAGGTTTTATTGTCCGGAAAGAAAATATTACATTTACTTAAAAAAATAAGAGAAAGTGATACTGATACTTATTTTAGTAAGATATTTAATGTGGAAGGAATTGAAATAAATTTATGTGAACAAGTCATTAAAGATTTAGAATACAAAATAAATGCTTTATCGAATGAATGTGGTATTAAACTTTATGATATTGCAAATAGAAGACCAAAATTAATTTTTGATACAAAATACGATATAACTATTCCTCAAATGAGTTTAAAACCATATGATACTCAAATTGATTTGATGACACAAGTTAAAAATAATATATCAAATGGTTTTGCAATACTTTATAAGACATTACCAGGTTTAGGTAAAACAACCATGATTTTGGGTATTTGTAAATATATAAAAAAATCAGATTTAAATATTAAAGTTATTTTTTGTTGTTCTGATATATTGGAATCAGTACGTGTTCAGGTTTTAAGAACTATGTATAACTTTGGTATAAAATTTGGTGTAGGTACTGGTTCAACATCAGAAACAGGTTTTACATATAAAATAACAAATAGTTGGAATTGTCCAAAAGATGAAGATAGAGAATTAATAGTCGCAGATTATGTTTCTACTTATAATATTTTAAAAGAAAAGAAACATGATTATTTATTATTTTTTGATGAACCGACTGTTCATACAGATAATGAAACTTATACTTTGACATTAGAATATTTATCAAAAATATTATATTATATGCCAAAATATACAATTTTATCATCTGCAACTCTTCCACAAATTACAGAATTAAATAATGTATTAGATAATTATAAAAAAAATTACCCAGAAGGTAAAGTTTGTGAAATTGTATCAAATAAAACTTTAACAGGATGTGTTATTAAAGATTTTGATAATAATGTCATATCCCCTCACACTAAATGTAAAAATATAGATGAATTAAAAGAATTATTAAATAAAATAAAACAATTTCCTTTATTAGGTAAATTTTATACTTTACCATTTCTTATGAATTTGAACGAATTTATGAAAAAGTTTGATAAAAATATAGATTTAGATTCTATTGAATCATTTGACCAATCAAATATTTTAGAAAATATTTTAATGCTTCTGGAGCGAGTATGTGATTTGGATGAAGAAAACTTTAAAGAATTTTTGGATATTGAAATTCACGATGTATTAGAAGAACAATTTGATAAAACAAGATTAGATTTAAAATATAATAAAGTATGTCCTGATAAATTATTAACTTCTCATACATTCAAATATATAGGATGTTGTTTAATAGCAACAGATGATCCATTAGAATATGTAAAAAAACACATGTATCCTGTTATAGAAAAACTAAAGGAAAAAGTCAAAATAAGAGATATAAATAACGATTACGAAAAATACAAAAAAAATATGAAGAAATTTCAAGAAGAAATTGATTCAATTAACGAAAAATATACTCAAGAAAGTAAAATTGATGAGGAATTAGAAAAAATAATGAATCGTAAACCAGAATTTGTTTTTCCATCAGTACTAGAACTCAATACTCATCCTCATATCGAAACTTTTGCAAAATATGTAAAATCATATGAAAAATCTTTATTAAAAGTTTCCATTACACATGATAATATCGACATTACTGAATTTGACATTGATGAAGAAGTAAAATTTTTGTTGTATATGGGTGTAGGATTATATTCAAAAAAATTAGATGCAGAATACTGCAATTTAGTATTAGAAATGTTAACAGACAGACAATTAGCATATATAATTGCAGATGAATCTTTTTGTTATGGAGCAAACTATCAAATAGCAAATGTAATAATAAATGATGATATCGGTGATACACATAGTATCAATACTATTTTACAACTTATTGGTCGTACAAGTCGTGTTGGTAAATCTTGGTCAGGTAAAGTATATTTAGATAATAATACTTGTAAAAGAATAATTCAATTCTTTAATGATCCTAAGGATACATCTAATGAAGGAAAAAACATTTCTAAATCTTTCAATTCAATAATAGATTTAATTAATAAAGAAAATGAAAAAATTAAACAAAAAGAATTAGAAGCAGAACTTGCTAAACAAAAAGAAGAAGAATTAAAAAAACTCGAAAAGAAAAAAGAGGAGGAAAAGAAGCTAAAAGAATTGGAGGAAAAGAAAGCAAGAATTACAGAAGAGAAGATGTCTTGGAAAGAAGCCAGAAGAGGAGAAAGACCAGCAAGGAATTCAAGACAAACTGAAAATATAGAAGCTAATAGTGATAGAAAATTTATAAAAAATGATAAACCAAAAACAGATAACTATAAAGTACCTACAAAAGAGATTGATGATGAATGGGGTAATCTACGATCAAAACGTGAAAACATCAAGAAAGATACTGATAATGTTTATAAACCTGGTTCTTTGAGAAAAGATTTCGAAGGTGAAAATAAACTTGAAATAAAACCAAAAGTCGAAATAAAATCTCAAAATCAAAATTATAGAGAACAAAAAGAAGATGAAATTTTTGGTTTATTATTTGCTCAAAGAGAAACTCCTATGAAAGTTAGAAGAAACAATGATTCTAAAAAATAAAAATTTAATTAGACCGCTATATTTTTATTTTTAATATTTTTATATACAAGAATATAATTTTAATTATTATATAACTATTTTATTAATATATATTATATATTAATAAAATTACATAATGGAAGAAAAACCAACACTTATGACAATGGATAGTAATCGAGTAAATGTAATTAGATTGGAAGAAGGAGATAATTCAGGATGTTGGATATGCGGAGGGTTTTCAATAAAAAAAAAAATTAAAAAAAACTGGCATTGTTATATATGTTCAGGACACGAGACAATTCAAGAAAATGGAATTGAAACACATTGTAAATATTGTATTTTACCACCATTTCATTATAACATTCATAGTTATGAAAAAGATATTACAACAGGACAATATAGAGAAAATAATAAAAAATCATGTTGGTTTTATCTTTTTTCATGTGGAAAAGAAGTGAAAGGACATAATCCCAATACTGATAGTGATGAATGTTGTTCTTGTTTTTGGTCTCCACATGATATTTGTTCATGTTTTTGTTATCCAGATAGTCAGGAAAATATATGGTATAGAGACCTTAAATGTTCTTGTATATTTGGTCCAGGCTGTTGTTATAATATTTCAAAAGGAAAAACAATAAATAAAACTTTAAAAACATCAAGCATCTTTAATCCATTTTATTATAGTAGAACTAGAACGGAAGAAAATAATGATGATAAAATTAAACTTGAAGAAAATTTTAATTGTTGTTGGTCTCCAATATCATATAAATATAAAGATAATACAAAAGTTGGAGACGAAACAAAAAAAAACAATAAATATTGTTGTCTAATAACACCATTTAATTTTTATAATAAAAAAATAGAAGATAAAAATGAATACTCAAAAAAAGTATTTTGTGTTCCTCCTTTTTGTGCTACTGATGAAACTCAAATGAATGATAAAATAGAAAATAAAACTATATGTGGTCTTTGTCCATTTTTTTGTTATTCAATTAAAGAAAATGATAATGAATATCAAAAAGATGTTTGTGGTTCACTAGGATTTTTATCATATTGTAAAACGACTAATATAAAAGATAATGTTAGGTCATCTAATTATTGTATAACTTGTTTATTTGGCACAGGATTTTGTAAAAGAGGAAGATGTTGTAAATTAACTGAAGAAAATTCGGATAATTCAAACAATTGTTGTACACTTTATAGATATTTAAAACCAAGTGAATATGAATTTTTTGGAAAAGTAGATAATTTAAGAACAAAATCTTGCACTTGTCTTGGATTAGGTAATTGTGAAATTATTCCAATTAATAAAACTGCGAATTTTTATGCACCATCTCAAGAAGAGATGAATGAAACAATAACTATAAAAATAGATAAAGAAGAAGATAATGTTGAAAATATTACCAGTGCAGTTCGCATTAGAAGTATGTTTGGAGAAAAAACAATATATTCAAAATACCTATAAAATATATGCTTATAATTTTCATAAAAGAAAAAATTGATTTTTAAATATAATATATTCTAAAATTTATTATAATATAGTAATTTAATAATGAGCAATTTAGTAAAACTTGTTTCAAAGCCAATTGATTACATTTACATATATAATAGAGTTAGTACTGGTAAACAATCCTCTGATAAAAAATTAGGTCTTAGTACACAAAAAGATTTGTGTGATAAATACATAACTCAGTTTTATCCTGATAATAAAAATATATTAAATTTTTATGATATTGGTAGTTCTTATAAAACACAAAAAATTTTAATTGGAATGAAAGATTTAATTTGTAAATTAAAACCAAATTCATTAATTTTAATTTCAGAAACAAGTCGTTTGGGTAGAAGTAAAAAAATGGCAGAACAAATTTTAAAAATTGTTAAAAAGAAAAAATCATTTATTGTTTCAATTTCTGAAAATTTAGTATTTGGCAAAACAAAACTAAATGATAAATTTTTTATTCAAAAAATAATTGATGCAGAAAAAGAATCTGACACATTATCTCTAAGAATAAAAAATACCCATGCATATATTAAAAGAAATGGAGGATATATTGGCAAAGCACCATTTGGTTATTCTATTAAAAAAAATGATAGAAACATACCTGTTTTAAAAGAAAAACCACAAGATTTTGAGTTAATAGATAAAATAGTTAATTTATCAAATGAATGTCTCAGCTATTCTGAAATTAGAGATGTAATGAATAATCAAAATATATTAAATAATAATAAAAATTGGACAACTTCTAAGGTTAAAAATATTTTAAATAAATTTTATCCTGAACATATGTTATTGGATGTTCAAAACAAACCAGAAAAAATTACAATTACAGAAAATGAAGAAGATATTGTTATTCAATCAAATAAAGCACAAAATACTATAAAAGATAGAGTAAAAGATAGTATTTATGGACAATTAAAAATTACTATTTCAAATGAAAGAAGAAATGTTTATTATTTGCCTATTTCTAGTAGTTCCATAAGATTAAGATCTGGTAGAGAAATTAATAGTTTTTGAAGTTAAATAAAAAACTTTTATTTAATATTTTTTATAAATAATTTATAAGTTAGTTATATATAAATTATTAATATTAATAATTTAATGGCTAAACCGTCATTTAATAAATCAAGGTGTTATGGTGGAATAATTAAATGTTCTACTACAGGTAAATATTTATTAGTAAAAGGTTTTACTGGTAAATGGTCTTTCCCAAAAGGTCATAGAGAAAAAAATGAAAGTCCTCAAGAATGTGCTAAAAGAGAAATATATGAAGAAACAGGTATAGTAATTGATGATATTAAAGATAAAAAAGCAACTTTTGTATCAATATATTACTATTTTAATTTTGATTTTAAAGAAGAAGTACAAACTAATCCAATTGATACTAATGAAGTTAAAGATATAAAATGGTTTCTCCCTGAAGAAACAGAGACAATAAATAAAAATAAAGATGTTAATGTATTTTTTAGTAAATTATTGAATAATATAAAAAAAGAACAAGAAATGATAAATAATGTTGATATTAAAAATAATATTGAAATAAAAAATAATGTAGAAGCTGAAATAAAATAATTTTTTTAAATTTGACTTATTAATTACAATGAATTAAATTTTTTGCATTGTAGAGTTCATTTTTATTCTTTCATAACTTATTTCTTGCAATCCTAATTTTTTACTTTCTAAATGTTGAATTTTTAGTCTTTCTCTAAATTAAAGTCTCTTTCTTCTTTTTTATCAATACTTTCATTTTCTTTATTTGTAATAGTTAATACTTTCTCTTTATCTCTAATTTCTTCTCTTACAATATACTGAGCAGATTTACCATCTATTAGTTGATGTGATACTTTAATCATGACACAAGATTATATAGAAAAAATTGATTTTAATATATAATTATGATATTTGATATATATATATATAACCTTATAATGAGCCAAGAAAAACAAATTATTACTATTGAAGGCAATATAGGAGTTGGCAAATCAACCTTTGTAGAAATAATAAAAAAATACATATCTAACTCGGAAATAGTAGGCGAACCAGTAGAAATGTGGAAGCAAATGAAAGATACTGATGGTACTAACATTTTACAAAAATTTTATCAAGATATACCAAGATGGGCATATTCTTTTCAAAATTTGGCTTGTATAACTCGTATGACAAAAATAGAAGATACTATACAAAACTCTAATGCTCAATTTATATTTCTTGATCGCAGTTTAGGAACAGATAAAAATGTATTTGAAAAAATGTTATACGATTCAGGTAAAATTTCTGAAATTGAACATCAAATGTATAATCTTTGGTGTGATTTTTATTATAAATATATTCGTCCTGAATTTGAAAATATTATTATTTATCTTAGATGTCAACCAGAAATCGCATTGGAAAGAATTAAAAAACGAGGTCGTGTTGAAGAAAAAGATATCAGTTTAGAATATTTAACTGATTTACATAAATATCATGAAAATTGGCTTATTTCAAATGAAAATCTAAATGTTATAATTATTGATTGCAACAAAGATTTTGTAAATGATAAAATTTACCAAAATCAAATATTGGCACAAGTTATTACTCAAATAAACAAAATAAGAGAAAACAGGGCAAAAAATATAATTCCTTTTTTTTGTTGTATAAAAAATAATTAATCAAATAATCCTATCTATTACAATTAAATAAAAGAATTAATTTAATAAATTTAATAAATCCAAATAAAATTTTTATACTTTATGTCTTTATAACAAGAGACCTTAATAAAATAAATACGCATATATATTCGAATGTAGAAGAATTAGCTGTTTTAATAAATCGATTATTATAAAAAAAATTGAAAAAATATATTTATGAATAAATAATAAATATACTAAAATATTAACCGAAACAACATAAAATGTTTACCCAAATGGCACTTGAGAAGGAACTTTATGACATTGAGTACGAAAAAGCAACAAGTATGAGGGATTCTATATCTAGATATTCTGAAGATTGGATTAGCTGTACTCTAAAAGATTTAAAAGTAGGAGATATAATCTATGCAGATTATTTCCCCGATTCACAAAAATACATTTATACTTATTCTCCTGAATATGGTAATGTGGTTTCAATTGAGGAAGTTGTGGAAACTGATATAAATAATAAAACTACAAAAGGATTGTCTATTAAAATTATAAACCACAATGGACAACTAGTTGAACTTGTAAAAGATAATCTTTCTATTTATTCTCGTGGTTACTTTATGTCTATTAAAAAGTATGAACTAAAACATCCAGCAACACCACGAATGTCTGATTATGATGATTGTTATGTTTGTGGCGAAGACCATAAAGAATACTTTTCTGAATAATTTTTATAAAAATTATGGAATTAATTTTTTTATAAATTATGGAATTAATTTTTTTATAAATTTAGAGAATTAATTTTATTTTCTAAATTTTCGACTCTATCTTTAAGTTCTTTATTTTCATTAGATAAATCTTGTATAGCCTTTACAATTACAGGAAGTAAATTACCTGGTGTAGCTTCTATTCTTTCAGGATTTGGTTTATAAACAAGGTTGAGATACTCCAAATTGTTATTTTGTTGAACTTCATCAAATTCTTGAGCAATAAAACCAGGAGTCCAATTATCTGCTTTTTTGGTTCCATCAGATACACCATTTTCATACCATTCACGTCGATCCCATTTAAAACGTCTAGGTTGTATTTGTTTTAATAGGTCTAAACCAATTGGTAAATCTTCAATATCTGCTTTATCACGTCTGTCAGACAAAGCAGATATTGTTTGGATATTGCATCTTAATACTGATACATTTGAATCACCTAGAGTGATTTCATTGCCAGTTACACCTGAACTTGGTTGTGCATTATAACCAATACAAGTCAAATTAAAACCTGTTGTACCAGATGCACCAGCATTATATCCAATAAATGTATTATTAAAACCACTTGTAATAAAAGGACCAGCATTGGAACCATAAAATGTATTATTTATACCTGTTGTTCCACTTACACCAGTATTATAACCAAAAAATGTATTATTAGAACCAGATATTCCATTAACATTATTAACAGTATAATTATAAGATATAGTATTATTAAAGTTCATATATGCATTATTTATTGTTCCAGTAACACCAAGATTACCAAAAATATTAACATTACCAGTAATACCAACAGTACCTCTTAAAGTAGTAGTACCTGTAACACCCAAATTACCAGTTATATTAACATCACCTCCTGTAACTCCTAAACCATTATTAAAACATCCAGTTCCTCCAACAAATAATGCTTTGGCTATAGCCGCACCACCAGCAACAAGTAATGCACCCGTATTACCAGTACAACCATTTTCAGTTGTATTTAAGGTTTGTATAACACCATATGTTCTGACTAGATTTAAACCAGTATTACCTAAAGTCATTTCATTAGATACTGAAGTAGTAGAAGGTTGAGCATTAAAACCAATACAAGTAACGTTTGTTCCTGTTGAACCAGAACCAGTACCACCAGCAAATGTACCAATAAAAGTATTGTTATCTCCTGTAAATATATTACCAGCATAATAACCTACAGCTACGTTATTATTGCCAGTAGCACCAGTTACTCCTGCAACACTACCTACAAATGTATTTTGGTTACCATTTTGTAAATAATAACCAGCTTGAATACCTACAAATGTATTATCATTCGCATTAAGAATTGTAGCACCAGCATCCATACCTAAAGCAGTATTATTTTCCCCAGTTTGATTACCTTGTAGTGCTTGATAACCAATAGCAATGTTTGCTCTACCACTTGAAGCATTAATATTTTCTAAAGCATATGAACCAATTGCAATATTTGGAGTATCGCTACCATTTCCACTTGCTAATGCCCTAAAACCAATTGCAATATTATCACTACCAGTATTACCATTTAAAGCACTTGTACCAATTGCAATATTGTTGTTACCGGTTGAACCAGTATTTCCTGTCAATGCATTGAAACCAATAGCAACATTATTACTTCCAGTACTACCAGCTAATACATTAGTACCAAATCCAATGTTTCCAGTTCCACCAACAATGCCAAGTCCAGTATTACCAATGTAATAATTTCCAACTGTTGGATTAAATCTCATATAAGCACAATTTATAGGTCCACTAACACCTAAACTACCAGCAACTTTAACACCTCCTGCAATAGATATAGCAGATGCCGAACCAGTGCATCCTGCATCAGTTGTATTGCTAAAAATAACTTGTCCATTTACAGTTAAATTACCATTGATTGTTTCATTACCGAAAACAGTTAAATTTCTATTTACTGTAGCATAGTCACAAGTAATATTAGCTATATCAGCATTAGAACCTTGAAAAAAATTAGATGATATTGTTTGTGTAGTAATACGATTTGTACGTAAATCTAAATTTGATGACATAATTTATCTATATATAAATAAATAGATAAAAAACATTTGAAATTTTTTTATTCAATTTTAAACTTTTGCAATATTTTATAAAATTTTATAATCTCTTGTTGTTTTAACCAAGCATAATTTCTTAAATATAAATCTACTGAAAGCATTTTACCTTTATAATCTAATAAATAATTATCAGTAATTTTACTAATATGTTTATATTCTTCTGGCTTCACCAAAAATAATTTATATATCGTAACTTTTTTTTTACTTTCTGGTAATGTTTCGTGACTTTTATATCTAACTGCTCTACCAATAATTTGTTCTATAGAGCCTAAATTCCAAGATGATTCTAAAATTATAACATAAGTTGTGTTTTTAAGGTCTAAACCTTCACTACCAGCTTTACTAATAAACATAATCTTGGATTTACCTGAATTATAATCAATTACTGCTTGTTGTCTTTGTTGAATACTTAAATCTCCAGTAACATATCCATAAGATATTTTTTTACTATCTAAATATTTCATAATAGGTTTAATTCCCATATTTAGAAAATGACTAAAGATAACATATTTGGCATTTGGTTCTGAATTTATTTTATTAATTATCCATTCAACTTTTGGAGAATTCTTTTCTAAAACATTTGATGCTCTTCTCAAACCATTATAAAAAACATGGATATTTTTATCTTTAAAATCAGGAATTCTCTTTACTTCTCCAGTTTCAACTTCTTGGTATAGTTTTAAATATTTATCATCCATTGGTAAAAATATTTCTAAAACTTTTTTTCTGGGAAAATTTGGATCTGGTTTATCTTTAATGTAAAAACTAAATATATCTGATAAATACTCTTGAAATTCTTTTTTTTTACTTTTGTCATTTGCTAATTTATTAAATGCATCAATAGTTAATGGTTTATCGCCTTTAATTAAAGAAACAAGATTTACAATATCATATTGATAGTTAATTAATGGTGTAGCAGTTAGAAGCAAAATTTTTTCTGCTTTTTTTGCATATTTTAAAATGGGTTCTATTCTACTTCCATCAATTGTTCTTAAATTATGAGCTTCATCTATAATTAATAAAGCATTTTCTGATGATGTTGCTTTTTTATTCTCAATATCATTAACTAATTTTTGTATTGTATAAAAATGATATTGTTCAAAATCTTTATTGTTTAAACCATACATTTTCATTTGAGATTTAAAATTTTCCTGTAAAGAAGTAGGTGTTACTACTATAACTTTAGTTACTTTATTATTTAAAAGTAAACATTGTGCTGTTGCAACAGCGGATAAAGTTTTACCAGTTCCGACAGAATGGACTAAAATAGCACCACGATTATGAAATAAATGATTTGCAACATTTAATTGATGTTTTTTAATAGTTAAATCTGTATCAGAATGTAAAGCAGGACCACATGGATTTACTTTGTTATATTTATTTTTAATTTTAAGACATATTTTTGCATTTGCTTCTTTAGTTGTTTTTGATTTTTCATCAATGTCGTTATATTTTATTTTTATTTTATCAGCAAGTTCTCTAATTTCATTTTTAGACAAATCATTACATTTATTTAATTTATTAAAAGATATATTCATTTATAATAAAATAACTTGATAAAATTATTATTTGTTAAATGATAAAATTGTAAAAAGTTTTACTATATAAAAAATTTGATATTTTAAATAGCTGGATATTTTTATAATGGTATACATATAATTATCTTAAGCATTTCTATCAAACATGGCAAATATTATTCCTACTTGGAAGAGCGAATTGTCTCACTTAGAGATAAACAAGAATAATCCGGAACATCAATTATGTGCATTGCACAACGCTCAAAGCGAATTAGAAAAAATGACTGTTGAAACGTGGTCAGAACGTATAAAAAAATCTTGTACAAAAAGTTCTATTGAGCAGAAGATTATTCAACTAGGAAAATACAAAACAATAGTAAATGACAACATTCTCAAGTTGAGGGAGCAAATTAACAAGGAGAAGAGTTTTCAAGAATTTTTGCAACCTTTCAGAGATGCAAAGTTTATTATTTATGATGATGGGAAATTTGCCTATTTGGCTCAAACACTTCAGCACATCAAACCTTACAACGATGTGCTTGAGGGATGTTATTTTGTTGATCCTGAAATCTTCTCGAAACTGAGAAAGCAACTGAAGACTCATGGATTAAAATTGAAGGATGTGATGCCAGGAGATTATGGTGCTTTAAATGATAAGTACCTACAATTGAGTAAAGCATCTATAATGAATGACTTACGACAACTTTTTAGGTCAAATGGCGTAATTACAAATTGTTCAATTCATTTTAGAGGCGGTGGGAGACTATACTTATAATTTTTTTACAAAAAATTGCATATAAATGAATTTTTGTAAAATTAAAATTTAATATATATTCTTAATTTATTATAATAATAATGGAAACCTCAACAACATCATCAGATTTTGGGAAATCAATAAGCACCGAAACCACAGGAAATAAAGAAAAAAATAATTATTCTACTTGGTTATATATTTTAATAGTTTTAGCTTTGTTTGGATTTTTGTATTTTATTTTGGCTAAGAGTTCAGAAATGGAACAAATGTCACCAGCCGTCACTACGCAGTTGATGGCAAATGATAGCCAAGATATTTACCTTAGCGGTGGTCCAATGGGGACTACAGACGTTTATGCGTCTGGTAAATTCATAAATTTTTGGAATCAACCAACACGAGTATCGTCTGGTTATAGTTATGGAGCCGGAACTCCCAATAGGGGACAAGTTATTTCCACAATACCTCAAATTAAACCAAGTAAAGCAGGTTTAGTACCATTAAATACACCAGGAAATTTAAATTCAATTGAAAATACAGTTTTTCCCAGAGTAATTCCTCAAAGTACAGTTAGCACATATCCTGATATTGACAATATTTTAGTAAATCAAAAAGAAGACACTGACTCAATGGAAAGACAATTATCTAAACAAGATTTAACACATGGATTGCCACCAAGAACAAACACTTTAAGAGCAGGAGCAACTAATACTTTACAAAATGCACTGGTTAATAGTTGTCAGTATTGTATGCCTGGTAAATGCCAAAGTTGTCCCATGTGTTTAAATGGATTAACATCTCACCCTAAAGCAGATGAAGTTGCTTCAAATAAAGTTGATGCAAAATCTGTAGGAGCAATGAGTGATGAAAGTGAATATATGACAATAGAAAATTTTGATTCAGGTTTGACAGGACAAGTTATGCCATCAAGAGTTCATAATCAATTAAAAAAAAGAATGACAAGAAGACAAGAAAACTTTGATTCTGGCTTAATGAGCCAAAGTATTCCTTCTAAAGTTTATGATAATGTAAGCAATAAAATATTAAATAAACATCCTATTTTTGCAAGTTCTAATGATGAAGGAATTGAAAACTACGAAGTAGTAAACCATGAAATTGAAAACTTTGATTCAGGATTAACCAACCAATGTATGCCAGTTAAAATCCAAAAAAAAATATTAAAAAAAATAAATAGAAAACAAGAAAATTTTAGTAATCATAATGATGAAGATGATGAAAATGATATAATTTATTTTGTTAATGAAGTCAATGATGGAAATGAAAATTTAGTTGGTAATCCCTTAAGAGCATCAACTAATGGCTGTGCAAATTGCCCTCAAGGAAGATGTGTAAATTGCCCTAAAAATAATTGTTCTAATTCTTTAGAATGTCCTCTAGGATATCCTTGTAAATCATGTGAAGTTCAAGATTATTTAAATAGTAGAACTACATTAGATGATACGGAAAATTTTTCTACTATAGGTAATAAACGAGAAAACTTTGATTGTCCTTGTAGAAGAAAAGTTATTACTGCTACCAATTTAAATCAAAAAAAGTTTCCATTAGAAAATTTTGATTCAAATGGTGTTGTTAAAAAGAAAGGGGTAAAAGATTTTTTAAAAGATGCTCCTGTGATTGACGATAGAGATTTATTTAATGTTGTTGATAATAAATCAAATTTAGAAAATTTTCAATGTTCTTTAAATTCAGATAGTACAGAATGTGTAGGATGTGTTGGAATGTGTCCTTGTAGATTTGGTAATTGTGGTAATTGTCATGCTTGTAAATCCGGTAATTGCCCCTCTTGTCCTAATCGTAGATGTCCTTGTTTAATGGGTAGATGCCAAGATTGCCCAGCTTGTAAACAAGGCAATTGTCCTAATTGTCCTAAAAATAAACAAAGTGTAACTGAAAATTTTGCAAGTCTAGGAAATAGCGGAAGTGTTGGTTTCAGCAGTTTATGTCCTTGTGGAAATGGCAGATGTACCAATTGTCCACTTTGCAGAGCAGGTAATTGTCCCAATTGCCCTAAAGTAAAACCAACCAGTACTTTTGTTGATTTGGCTTCTTTCGGAGACGGTGCAGGGGGCTACAGATTAGGGACAAATTGGAACGAAGCTAGTAGTTCTCCCTCTCCTACAGACATTGGAAATGGAATTACATTTTATAGCGATTCTTATGTAGGTTCATATTTTACTAATCCAAGACCAGATATCGTCTATCCATATGCGGTTATACCACCATCTCGAACAATAGCAGGTCTTAATGTAGATTTTGGTAATAATTAATAATAATACTACTTTTTAATAAATATTTTACTAAAAAGTATTAGAATAATAAAAATTAAAAATGTTTAAAAAGGTAAGAAATAAATATATTTATAATATGAAACGTAGAGCGATGATTTATATAGGGAATACGCTATATTTTGACAAAATTAAAAATGATAATAATGAAGATGATGATAGAATCATCGATTTTGTAAACATCAATTATAGTAAAAATGTAGAATACATAAATTTTAGTGGATATGAAAAACATCATGAAGAAACTATTTTAAATAAATTAGGGGGTTTTCCAAATTTGCAAATTATAGAATTTGGTTGTGATGACGAATTTATTATTCCAGATTTCGTTTATAAACATAAAAATACATTGAGAGTATTAAAAATTATAAGTAAGACAATAAGTTTTGCTGATGAATTTTATGAATTAACTAATTTAGAAATAATATTTTTTTCAAATTTTGATGTAAATAAATTTGGAAAAAATTTAAAAAAGTTAATAAATCTAAAAAAAATAAATATTTACAAAAAAGAAGATGAAAATGCTATAATAAATGATGATTTTTATGAAAATTTGCCACCAATGCTCAATGATATAAATATGGATTTAGAAAGTTGCAAAAAAATATTAAAAGAAAGTTTCAAGAATATTTTTTATTGTACAACAAATTATTTAAATGATAAATTAGAATTACAAGAAGCTTCAAAAATTAAAAATTTATTAATTGACAATGCATATATTGAATATGAAAATTATTTATGCATAAATTGTTATGTTTACGGATATTTAGGTAAAAACAAAATAAAAATACCAGAATATATAACAAAATTAATATTATTACAACCACATGAAGAAATAGAACATAATGTACCACATAATATAGAACATTTGAAAATAGCAATAGATGAAGTATATAGATGGTACAATTTACCACCTACTCTAAAATCTTTAGACATTTATGTAGGTGGTAAACAAAATATTGATGAAATAATGAACAATATAAAATTACCTTTTAATTGTAAATTAAAAATATTTAGATCAGAAGCGATAGTTCCTTCTTATTTGGATGGTCACTTAGATGGAAAATATAATCCTAAATATACAATTATTAAATTAGAATAAAGTGAATAAAAATAAAAGTTAATGAAACTTAAACATAGACATACTAATATGATGTATTTCTTCTTGAATCCTAGGCTTAACTTCAATCTTACAACCAAATGGCAATTTAGGAAATAATTTCATTTGATTTTCATTTATAATAATTATTTTTTGTAAAGAAGGAGGTAAATTATTCGCAATTTTATTATAGTTTATACTAATTTCAAGTTCTTCTATTCCCAATGGCAAATTATCAAGTGATTGATTAAATTCATTACCTAATTTTAAATAAATTAAAGAATTTGGCAAGTCATCAACTTCTTGGTTAAAACCAGCATCTAAAGTTAAATGTGTAATACCTTCTGGAAGCATTAATTTGTTTTCTTGAAAATTATAACAACCAATTTTTTTATTAAGTCTCGAAATAGTTAAAACTTTTAATTCTTTAGGAAATTTTGTAAAACAATCTTTATAATCAATAATTATTAGTTCTTTTAGTGTATCTGGTAAATTATCAATCGGTCTATTATAATAATATCCTAAAGTTAATTTTTCCAATGTTTCTGGTAAATTTTCTAGTTTAGTATTATTGTCATTTTCTAAACTTTTTAGAGATTTAGGATATTTATTTATTTTTTGTTTAAATCTAATACCTAATTCTATATGTTCTACTGAATCTGGTAAAGTATCAATCGATTGGTCAAAATCTGAACCAAAAATAATAGTTTTCAAGTTATCTGGAAAAATAATATTATCAATTGGTTGATTAAAACGACCAAATTTGAAACTTAGGTAAGTAAGATTCTTAGGTAGTTTTTCAATTTTTTGATTAAAACCAGCACTCAAAGATAATTTTTCTAAAGTATCTGGTAAATAATCGATTAAACGATTAAAAGAAATATTTAAGTTTAATGGAGTTTTTAGGTCAAACTCAATTTCTTTAATACCTTTTGGTAAAACTTTTTTATCAAGATCTCCACTGTAATCATTTTGAAGAAATAAGTAACCAGTTTCTTTATTATAATTTTCAAATTTATTTATATTAGTAAATAAAAACATTTTATAAACGAGATAGTTTTTATAATTTTAAATAATTTAAAATTATTTAAAATATAAATTTTTTATAATAATGTATTAATATAACTGATTATGTTTAATAATAAACTTGTAAAACTAAATATTGTAAAAAAATTAATAAATACCGTAAATTTGAATAACTTAAATTTAAACTTGATAAATAAAAATTCTGTATTTCTATATGATTTACATATAAAATTAAAATCGTTTTGGAAAGATATAAATCATAAACATGAAATTTTAAATTCGGACAATAAATTACACAAAAATATATTCAATATAACAAAAAACTCATTAGTAGGAGAATACAAATATATAAATAATGAATTAAAAAAAGTTAATAAAATAGTAAAATTAAATAATTCTACATTAGAATTTTATTATATTGATTTAGGCAATTATAAAAATGATATTGCATTAATTAATGAATTATTTAATCAAAGCATTTGTTTAGCTAAATATAAAGATTTATATGATAAACAAAATATTCTTATAATTTGGATACCTGTAGAAAGAAAACGGGATTTTAATTTTGAAAAAATAAATCAAGAGAATATTCAACAATCTATAGATAATTTTAATGCCTTTACAGCGAGTGGAGTAACATATGGTAAAAATCCAAGAATAACTGTTATTTCAAGATATGAGGAAATATCTAAATTACTTTTACATGAATTAATACATAACTATAATCTTGATGGTTCTAATTTTCATGAACACAATCATAATCTAATAAAAAATTATGTTGAAATAAAAAATCCAAAAACACCTTCTAATTTAAATAATTATAATTATTCATTTAGTATTTATGAATCATATACAGAATTATTATCTTCTTATTTGTCAATGATATTTAGAAATATAAATTTAAATTCAAAAAAAGAATTATTAGAAAGATTTAAAACAGAAATAATTATGGAAATATTATATTCTTACAATACAATATCTAATTTAATAAAACTTAATAATTACGAATGTTTTGAAGATTTTAAAAAAGAAAAGAAATTTAGAGGTGATATTTGTGTATATGAATATTATTATTTAAAAGGGTTACTATATAATAATTATGAACTTTGTTTATGTAATTCAAAAGAAGATTTTAAAAAAAATTATGAGAAAATAATAAATATAGAAAAAGATGATATGTTATTGGAAGACATTTTTAGAAAGAGTATTGAGCAAACTAATTTTTCTTATATATTTTATGATTTTAGGTAATTTTTTCTAAATCTTCTAAAAGCAAAAGTTGTTCTTCAGAAATTTCAAATATATTATTGTTTTTGTTAAGATTATAAATGACTTGAGTTTCGCCAATTGAAAAAGATATTTTTTTGTCAGATATAATTTTTTCTTCAAATTCTGTGTTTTTTACTTGTAAATTTTTAATAAATTCTTCACTTTTTCTTATTTTCTTATCTAATTCTGCCATTTCACTTTTAATTTCTCTTATTCTTTTTCTATTACTCATATCCATTGAACTTGTTTTATTATTCAGTTCTTTAATTAACTGTTTAGATTGAGGTATATATATATTTTCTATATTAGATTGTTGTCTATTAATTTCAGAAATTAAACTAGTATTTTTTAAAAATCTTTCATATTCTACTATAAAATTACTATTGACTATATCTTTATTTTCATTCATCCATTTAACTATATATGACATTATTATTATAGTATTTTTATTTATTTAAATTTTGTTATTATAAAAAATTGAAATATTATATAGAATAAAGTTAATTATATAGATTATTAACTATAAAAATGTCGGATAGTATTGAAATTGAAGACATTATTAAGCCTTTTTGGTTTAAGGAAATTTCTGATGAAATGACAGCAAAATGTTATGAATTTCTTGACGAACATTATTACATGAGACTTCCTTTGAATAACTTATCAAAAAAGTTTGTTAATTTTCAAAGAGAAAATAAGATGGGTAGTCAAATTTTTAAATTTGGTTATTTATTAATTTTTTACAAAATGGCAAGAATATCAGGTAAGTATCCTAACCCTAATAAGGCGTTAGAGAAGGTTTTAAAAGTAAAGAATGTTAGAGAAAATTCTGGTGTAATGGTCTTTAGTATTTTTACTAGTGGTTATCCAAGTTATACAAAAATTAATTCTGATGGAACAATTGAAATAATTAAAGAGTTTGGAGAAGACCACAATGGCAATCCAGGAAAATTTTCTTGTAAATACGATTGTGCATATTGCCCAGATTATCCCAATATGCCAAGATCATATTTACCAGGAGAGCCATCAGTAGATAGAGCAATACAGTGCAATTTTGAGGTATTTAAGATGATTACAATGAGAGCTATGCAATATTTGCAACAAGGTCATCCTTTGGATAAAGCAGAAGTTATTATTCAAGGTGGAACTTGGGATTCTTATTCTTATGAATATAGAACAGAATTTATTAGAGATGTATATTTTACATTTAATGTTTTGATGGATTACGTTTTTGGTAAAGAAATAAGACAACCAAAGACAATGGAAGAAGAAATTAAACTTAATGAAATTGCAAGTTGTCGAGTTGTTGGGTTGACTCCTGAAACTAGACCAGATCAAATTAATTACAAGTCAATACAGTTTTTAAGAAAGATTGGTGCAACTCGTGTACAATTAGGAATTCAGCATCTTGACGATAAAATTCTTAGACATATTGATCGTAGATGCTATACTAAAGATACAATTAGAGCAATTAAGATGTTAAAAGATAATGGATTTAAAATTTCAGGTCATTATATGCCAGATTTGCCATATCCAAAAGATTATGAAGGTAAAATGCCTGAAATAGATCGCAAGATGTTTGAAGAAATTGTATCCAATCCAAATTTAAAAATAGATTACATCAAAATTTATCCGTGTGTTATTACTCCTCATACCAAGATAAAGACTTGGTATGAAGAAGGAACATATAAACCTTATGGAGAATTAAAGAAAATGACATTAGAAGAAAAAATAATGTATAGAAAAATGTCTAAAGAAGAAAAAATGAATTTACGCTTAAAAAATGAATTGTATAAAAATATTATAGATTTTTACAAATCAATACATCCATCAATGCGTATAGAAAGGGTATTTCGTGATATTCCTACAACAATAATTTGTGGTGGAACTAAACAAAGTAGTATGCGTTCGGAAATGGATTTAGATTTAGAAATAATGGGGGAATTATCAAATTGTATTCGTTATAGAGAAGTAGGAAATTCCAAAAATAAAAATTACATTGATAAAAATGTTCCAATACTTAAAGTTTTAAAATTTGATAGTTCAGATGGAAACGAATATTTTTTGACTTGGGAAAGTTCTAATGGTAGACCCCTATTATATTCTTTTTTGAGATTAAGATTATCAAAAAATTCTGGTAGAACAGACAAAGGAAAAATAATTTTCTCAGAATTGATTAATTGTGCATTGATTAGAGAAGTTCATACTTATGGAAAAATAACACCATGTAAAGAAAATCAAAAATATTATGAAATTAATCCATTTATGTTTTTTCAAAATGAAGAAGAAAAAACACAACATAAAGGTTTGGGAAAAAAATTAATAGAAAAAGCAGAAGAAATTGCTTTGGAAAATGGGTATAAAAAAATTGCTGTAATTGCTGGAGTTGGTGTGAGAGAATATTATCGTAAATTAGGATATTCAGAAGATTCCGAAGTTGGATGTTATCAAATTAAACATTTAAAGAATGAACTTGCTGAAGTATCTGAAAAAAGTAGTATTAAGAGGGAATATATTGGAATTGGATTGAGATTACTGTATGTATTTATGATTATTTTTTTCGGCATTATTTTGAAATATTTTTTGTAACAAAATGAATATAACAAATAAAATTTTATTGATTAAATATATAACTTAATGAATTCTAATTTAAAAATATTAACGGCTTTTATATTGGGAGTATTAGCGAGAATTATAACGACTCCTTGGATTTTAGGATATCATAATCCAAATTTTAGTATTCATAAAAACAAAATTTTAGATGCAATTTTTTTTGGTAGTATAATTGGTTTAATACAATTAATACTGGATATTGGTGATTTATCTAATGCACAAAAAATATTTTGGTTAATTTTAAATTTAACTATGATAATTATTACTAGTTATTTAATTACACCTTTTTCACTGAAAATCAGGACATTTTTAAAATAATTTAAAGAAATAAAATTATATAAAAATGTAATACATAATGGTTATTATTTTCCAGTGTATTCCTACTG
>Ga0194130_10001525_pt1 | contig 36850 bp, 35 predicted proteins | sample TA2KigsurfametaG_FD_160084 | JGI IMG/M metagenome (GOLD analysis project Ga0194130, IMG submission 160084) | Freshwater microbial communities from Lake Tanganyika, Tanzania - TA2015050 Kigoma 12 surface | ecosystem: Environmental > Aquatic > Freshwater > Lake | place: Tanzania: Lake Tanganyika...
CGGCGGATTCCACCTGCCCGACACCAGCCAGAAAACCATCGACGGAATTTTCGTGAAGCCCGACTTCCTGTACGCGAATGACGGGAAGAAGGCGGCGGTGTTCGTGGACGGGCCGCACCACGACTCGCCCGAGGTCCGCGCCGCCGATGCCGGCAAGCGCGAGGCGCTGGAACTCAAGGGCTGGCTGGTGCTGGTGTTCCGGTACGATGAACGGGACCGCTGGGACGCGCTGTTCCGGGCGAACCCCGGCACCTTCGGGAAGGGCACATGAGCGAGGCATTCTCCCCCGGTTCGATGGTGCGGGCCCGCGGCCGCGACTGGGTGGTGCTGCCCGACTCCACCGCCGAGCTGGTGCGCGTGCGCCCCGCCGACGGCCGGCCCGAGGAGGCCACCGAGATTGTCGCGGCGCTCGAGCCGATCGCCTCCACCCGGTTCGACCCGCCTGATGTCTCGGCCCCCGGCGACCACCACGCCACGGCGCTGTTGCGCGACGCCCTCGTCGCCGGGCAAACCACGGGCGCGGGGCCGCTGCGCAGCTTCGCCCGCCTGGGCTTCAACCCCCGGGCCTACCAGTTGGTGCCGCTGCTGGTGGCGTTGCGCCTCGACCCGGTGAGGCTGCTGCTGGCCGACGATGTCGGCCTGGGCAAGACCGCCGAGGCCGCGCTCATCGCCCGCGAGCTGCTCGACCGCGGCGAGATCTCACGCGTGGCGGTGCTGTGCCCGCCGGTGGTGGCCGAGCAGTGGCGCCGCGAGCTCAAGGAGAAGGTGGGCCTCGACGCGGCGCTGGTGCTGCCTCGCACGGTGCGGTCGCTCGAGCGCGAGTGCCCCTACCAGGTGCCCCTGTTCGAGCATTTCAAGGTGACGGTGGTTTCCACCGAGTTCATCAAGAGCCCCGAGAGGCGCCGGCAGTTCATCGAGCAGGCGCCCGGTTTCATCATCGTGGACGAGGCCCACGGTTTCGCGAGCGTGGGCGACCCTCGGCGCGCCGGCCACCAGCGCCACGAACTGCTGCGCAGCCTCGCCGCCGACCCCGCGCGCCACCTCGTTCTGGTGACGGCGACGCCGCACTCGGGCGACCCGGGCGCCTTCCGGTCGCTCGCCGGCCTGCTGCACCCCGAGCTTGCCGACATGCCCGATTCGCTTTCGGGCGAGGAGAACGCCCGGGTGAGGCAGCTCCTGTCGCGGCACATGGTGCAGCGGAAGCGCCGCGACATCATCGAGCACTTCACCGCCATCGACGGCGACCCGCCGTTCCCCCGCCGCGAGGAGAAGGTGGTGCCCTACCGGCTCAGCCGGCCGGGAACGCAATTCCTGCGCGACCTGCAGGCGGTGCTGCGCGACGCGGCGGGCGAGGGGGCGTGGCCCTACTACCGGGCGCTGTCGCTGCTGCGCGCGGCGGCGTCGAGCCCCTGGGCCGTCGCCGAGGCGCTGCGAGGCCAGGCCGCCGGGGCCCCCGGCCCGGCCGACGCCGGCGCCGCCGATGACGACGCCGCCGCCGAACTCGACGACCTGCACGACCGCGCCGAGTCTCCCGGCGACTCGCCGCTGGCGGCGTCGGCTCCGGCGCCCGAGGCGCTGGCCAAGAGGCTGTTCGCGCTCGCCGGCCAGGCGATGGCGCTCGCCGAGGCCGGGCACGACACCAAGTTCGAGGCGCTGGCCTCCGAGCTGAAGGCGCTCCTCAAGGGCGGCTTCCAGCCGATCGTCTTCTGCCGCTACCTCAAGACGGCCAGCTACCTCGAGGAGAGGCTGAGGGGCGTTTTCCCCGACGCGGCGGTGGCGGCGGTGACGGGCGCCGAGCCCCCCGAGGACCGCGTGCGCCGCGCCGAGGCGCTCGGCCGCGGCGAAAGGCGGATCCTCGTCGCCACTCCCTGCCTGGCCGAGGGGGTGAACCTGCAGCACCTGTTCTCCGCCGTGGTGCTCTACGACCTCGCCTGGAACCCCAACAGCCACGAGCAGGCGTTCGGCCGGGTCGACCGGTTCGGGCAGGCGGCCAAGGTGGTGCGCGTGGCGGTGGTGGCTGGCGAGGGGCACCCCGTCGACGAGCATGTGTCGCGGGTGCTGTACGACAAGGACGCGACGCTGCGCGAGGCGCTGGGCGTGACGCACTTCCTGCCGGACATGTCGGAGGTGGTGTCGGGGTTCATGGCGCGCGAGCTGGAATACAAGGAGGGCCAGCGGGAGTTCGCGACGGAGGATTTCGTGGCGGACACCTGGCGTGACGCTCGGGAACGCGAAAGCCGGGTGCGCACGCTGTTCGCGCAGGTGCGCGGCGAGACGATGCGCCACCTGGAGGCGTTCAGAAGTGAGATCGAGCAGGCGCGTGCGGCGCTGGGCGGACGCGATCTGGCGCCGAGGCTGTTCCTGGCGGCGTGCCAGGCGGCGGGGGCGCGGGTGACGGTGGCCGGGCAAGCGGCGTGGACGGTGCGTCCGCAGGGGATTCCGCTGCCGGTGCGCGACGACCTGGGGCTGTTGGGCCCCAGGGGCGAGGTGGTCGACAGCTTCACCGTGGCGTTCGACGAGGGCGTCGTGGCCGACCACAGGCTGCACCGCACGCACGACATGATCCAGAGGCTGGCGTCGCACCTGGTGGAGCGGGCGCTGGCGTCGCCGCCGTCGGGCCCGGCGCGTCGTTGCGGGGCGATCGCCACGCGGGCGGTGGGCACGCTGAGCGCGCTGGCGCAGGTGAGGGCGAGGTTCGAGCTGGCCGGCGGACCGGAGCCGATTTTGGCCGAGGAGATCCTCACGGTGGGCTGGCGCGGGTTCGCCGACAAGCCGGAGTGGCTATCGGATGACGAGGCCGGGGCGCTGCTCGCGGCCGAGCCGGCGTCGAACCTCAACCCCGACCTGGCCCGGAAGATGCTCTCAAGGCAGCTCTCGGGCCTGGCCGCCGTCTCCGCCCGGGCGATGGAACTGGCCTCCCTGCGCGCCCGCGCCCTGGAGGAGGCCCACCGCCGCGTCCGCCAGGCGGCGCCCCGGCCCGGCTCGCCGCGACCCGCCAGGCTCGAGGCCCGCGTGCGCGGCGAACCCGAACTGCTGGCCATCACCCTCTTCTTCCCAGCGGACTGAACCATGCCACTGGCCACCTCGTTTCCCGGACTCGTCGTCGAGGGGGCGTTCTTCCCACCCGACGCCATCGAGGCGCTCGCCCCGCGCGTGGCCCTGGCCCCCGGCAGGCGCAAGGACAAGGCCGCCGCCTTCCTCCCCGGGTTCCTCGACCCCGCCAGCTACGCCCTGCCCCCCGGCATGGACATCGACGAGAAGGCCCAGCACGAGTTCTCGGTGCTCAAGAAAGCCTGGCGCGAGTTCGACCGCCACCGCGAGAACAGCACCGCCAACTGGACGCGGCACCTGCTCGCCTCGCTGGGCTACGGCATGCCCAACCCCGTCGACGGACTCGAGGCCGGCGGGCGGACCTTCCCCATCCGCCACATCGCCCCGCCCGTGCCGCTCCACATGGTGCCCCACGGCCGCGACCTCGACGCCAAGGCCGGGTCCGAGCCCTCGCCCCACGCCCTGGTGCAGGAATACCTCAACCGCGCCTCCAGTTCCCTGTACGGCATCGCCACCAACGGCCTGCGCCTCAGGCTTCTGCGCGACAATGTGCGCCTCGTGCGCCAGGCCTACATGGAGTTCGACATCGAGGCCGTCTTCCAGGAGGACCAGTACGCCACATTCGCCATCCTCTACCGGCTGGCGCACGCCTCGCGGTTCGCCCCCCGCGCCGGCTCGGCCGACCCCGCCGCCTGCCTGTTCGAGCAGGCCGCCGCCCACGCCTCCTCCACCGCCATCCGCGCGCTCGAGACGCTGCGAGGCAACATCGAGCAGGCGCTCAAGGAACTCGGCACCGGGTTTTTGCGCCACGGCCCGCTGCGCCAAAGGCTCCGCGACGGCGCCCTGGGCCGCCGCGACTACCACCAGCAACTCGTGCGCATGCTCTACAGGCTGCTGTTCCTCTTCATCGCCGAGGACCGCGGCCTGCTCCACCCCGACGACGCCGACGCCGAGGCCCGCCAGCGCTACGAGCGCGGCTACTCGATGCGGCGCGTGCGCGCCCTGGCCATGGCCATCAAGGGCAGCGAACGCCACCACGACATTTTTGAAAGCACGCGCGTGGCGCTCGCCGCGCTGGGGGCAACCGCTGATAAGAGCCCTGAACGAAGTGAGGGGCGTATTGGCGAGGGGCTCCTTAAGAGCCCTGAACGCAGTGAGGGGCGTATTTCCTCAAATGAGGGGCGTATTGCGGCAAGTCAGGAGATGCCCCTCACTTCGTTCAGGGCTCCCACCCATGCGAACCACCCCCTCGGCCTGGTTCCGCTCGGCTCGCTGTTCCGGCCCGAGCTCACCCCCGACCTCAACGACGCCCCGCTGCCCAACGCCGACTACCTCGCCGCCATCCGGGCCCTCGTCACCACCACCGACGCCACCGGCCAGCGCCGCTCCGTCGACCTGTCGCTCTTGGGCGCCGAGGAGATCGGCTCGGTGTACGAGAGGCTCCTGGAAATCGAGCCCGTCATCTCGTGGGATCCGCCCCGGTTCGACACCCCCTCCACCGCCGGCAACGAACGCAAGACCACCGGCAGCTACTACACGCCCGACAGCCTCGTGCAGGCGGTGCTCGACAGCGCGCTCGACCCGGTGATCGACGCGGCGCTCAAGGCCGCCGGCGAACATCCCGTGGCGCGCGCCAAGGCCATTTTGGCGCTGCGGGTGTGCGACCCGGCGTGCGGGTCGGGGCACTTCCTGGTGGCCGCCGCCAGGAGGCTGGGGCTGAGGCTGGCCCGCGCCCGCGCCCTCGACCACGAACCTTCCCCCCCGGAGGTACGCGACGCCCTCCGCGAGGTGATCAGCCGCTGCATCTATGGCGTCGACATCAACCCCATGGCCGTGGAACTCTGCCAGTTCGCGCTGTGGCTCGAGGCGCTGTCGCCCGGCAGGCCGCTCGGCTTCCTGCGGCACCACATCCGCTGCGGCAACAGCCTCATGGGCGCCCGCGCCGACAGGCTAGGCCAGGGCATTCCCGACGACGCCTTCGCCCCCATCGAGGGCGACGACAGGAAGATCGCCTCGGAGTTCAAGAAGCTCAACAAGAAAGAACGCGAGGCCAAGGCCACGCAGGGCGACTTCTTCATGGGGGGCGGGGCCAAGGCGCCCGACGATTACCTGGCCCGGGTGCGCGCGCTGGAGACCGACCCCGAGGAAACCGTCGCCGACATCATGGCCAAGGACCGCGCCTTCGACGACATGCGGCAGGAGGCCACCTACCGGCAGGTGAGGCTCAGGTTCGATGTCTGGTGCGCGGCGTTCGCGCAGCGGAAGGTGAGGGGCGACGCCGGGGGCATCACCACCGGCGTGCTGCGCCGTGTGGAACGCAACCCGTACGACATTTCCCCGGCCCACTTCGCCGAGGTGAGAAGGCTGTCGGAGGCGTACCGGTTTTTCCACATGGAGGCGGAGTTCCCGACGGTGTTCGCCTCGGGCGGGTTCGACTGCGTGCTGGGCAACCCGCCCTGGGAAAGGATCAAGCTGCAGGAGCAGGAATACTTTGCCGCGGCGGGATTCGTGGAGATTGCCGAGGCGCGCAACGCCGGGGTGCGCAAGAAGCTGATCGAGGCGCTGGAGGCGGAAAACCCGCGGGCGTATGGAGCGTTTCTGGAGGCGAGGCGGGCGGCGGAGGCGGAAAGCCAGTTCGCGCGCGGTTCGGGGATGTTTCCGCTGTGCGAAAATAATGACAAAGCCTACGCGCTGTTCGCGGAACTGAACCGGAACCTGACGGGGCCCACGGGCCGTACCGGGTTCATCGTGCCCACCGGCATCGCCACCGATGACACGACTAGCAGCTATTTCAGGGATTTGACAGGAAAACGAGCGCTTGTGAGCCTGTTTGATTTTGAAAACCGGGAAGGTTTGTTTGCGTCGGTGGATAGCCGCTTCAAGTTTTGCGCGTTGACGGCAACCTCGGGCGGCAACGAGGCGCCGGCCAGGATTGTGTGCTTCTCGCATCAGGTGGCTGAACTGGACGACCCGGAACGCTGGTTCACGCTCAGCCCCGAGGAGTTTGAACTGCTGAACCCGAACACGCGCACGCTGCCGATTTTTCGCGGTCGCCGCGACGCGGAGATCACCAAGGCCATTTACCGGCGCATGCCGGTGCTGTGGCGCGAGGAACCGGAGGAAAACCCGTGGGGCGTGTCGTTTCGCCAAGGGTTGTTCAACATGGCCTTCGACTCAGGTTTGTTTCGCACGGAACCGGGCGAGGGATTGGTGCGGCTATATGAAGCCAAGATGCTGCATCAATTCGACCACCGCTGGGCCACCTATGAAACGATCAACGGCGAGGTTGATTCGCGCCAACTGACGCTTGAGGAAAAGCAGAACCCCGCCGTGCTGGCCCAGCCACAGTACTGGGTGCCGCGAAGCGAGGTGGACAACCGCCTGCTCGGCCGCTGGGACAAGGGCTGGCTGATGGGCTGGCGCGACATTTGCCGCAACACGGATGTGCGAACGACGATTGCGGGGATCATGCCGATGGAGGGTGTGGGAAACAAATTTCCATTGTTTTTGATAGCCAAAAATCCCGAATTAGCTTTCTGCTTTTATGCTAATTTGTGTGCATTTGTTTTTGATTATGTAACTCGTCAAAAAATGGGTGGAACAACATTAAACTTTTTTATTATCAAACAATTTCCGGTGCTTCCGCCGGAGGCGTACGGGAAGTGGGAGGGGTGGATCCGGGAGCGGGTTTTGGAGCTGGTGTACACGGCGACGGACCTGGAGCCGTTCGCCCGCGACCTCGGCCACGACGGCCCGCCCTTCCCCTGGGACCCCCAGCGCCGCTTCCGCCTCCGCTGCGAACTCGACGCCCTGTTCTTCCGCCTCTACGGCGTCAGCCGCGACGACGCCGCCTACATCATGGGCACCTTCAACATCATGCGTGAAAAGGAAATGAAGGAATTCAGGACTTTCCGGACCCGCGACGAGATCCTGCGCGTGTACGACGGGCTGGGGCCCCATTTTTCCGAGACATGAACAGCGCCGCTGACGGCGGCAAAAAGGCAAAAGGGGGCCTTTGTTGAAGAGCCCTGAACGAAGTGAGGGGCCGTATTTTGACCGGGAAACGCGAATGCGAAATACGCCGCTCACTTCGTTCAGGGCTCCTAAAGACGACGAAACTGGGGAAACGGTGGATTTGCAATTTTTGTTGGCCTTTGTTGAAGAGCCCTGAACGAAGTGAGGGGCCGTATTTTGACCGGGAAACGCGAATGCGAAATACGCCCCTCACTTCGTTCAGGGCTCCTAAAGACGACGAAACTGGGGAAATTGGATTTGCAATTTTGGTTGGCCTTTGTTGAAGACCGGGAAACGCGAATGCGAAATACGGCCCCTCACTTCGTTCAGGGCTCTTGAAAACGACGAAACTAGGGAAAGGGCGTTTTTGCAATTTTGGTTGTCAGAGCCGCACTGGTATAAGTTACTTGAGATTTTTGAGGGCTGTGTTGAATTGTTTCTGAGAACCGTCATGGGCCCTTTGCTGGCACACTTCCTGACATGGACCTGCTACGGCACATGGACCAGGGGGCGCGCGCCGGGTTGGATCGACGGCAAGGGTGAGCGGGCTTTCGGCGCTCCCATCGAGGAGGCGGACCCGATTCTGGCGCGTCGCGACATGGCGAACCTGGTCGAGCCGCCTTTCCTGATGGACCCAGCGTCGCGACGAATCGCCTTGGATGGCCTCCTGTCTCTTGCCGCTGAAAAAGGCTGGGAGACGCGAGCCGCGCATGTCCGGGCCAACCATGTTCATTGTGTGGTGAGTGGCATGGGGGATCCGGCGCGGGGCATGGCCGCGTTCAAGGCGCGTATCACGCGCGACCTGCGCGCCGCGGGTGTCCACCGCGAGCGGTACTGGACCCGGCACGGAAGCACCCGGCATATTTTTGATCCCGCCGAGCTCGACGAAGTGATCGACTATGTGGTCCGCCGGCAGGGACGGCCCATGGCCTGGACAGACGGCGCGGAAGTGCATCACGGGTGAACCTCCCCGGAATCGCGTTCATCGCTTAAGAGCCCTGAACGAAGTGAGGGGCGTATTTTGGTTGGGAAACGCGAATGCGAAACACGGCTCCTCACTTCGTTCAGGGGTCTTGAAAACGACAAAACACGGCTCCTCACTTCGTTCAGGGCTCTTAAAAACGAAATACTTTAAATCGCTGATTTTTTCCCCTTGCAACAGTCCAGCCCCGGTTTCGCACGCTAAAGCAATGAAGACACCCAGCCGCATCGTCGAGCACCTGCGTGTTCGCGCCGGGGACCTTGAGCCCCACCCCCTCAACCCGCGGGTTCATCCCGACAGCCAGAAGGCGGCGCTGCGCGCGGCGCTGGCGCGCTTCGGCATCGCCCGCAGCGTGCTGGCCCGCAGGCTGCCCACCGGCAGGCTGCAACTCATCGACGGGCACCTGCGCGCCAGCCTCGACGCCGACACCGTTCTCGATGTCGAGGTGGTGGAGGTGAGCGAGCAGGAGGCGCGCGAACTGCTGCTCACGCTGGATCCGTTGGCGGCGCTGGCGGAAGTCGACGCGGAGACGCTGGCGGCCCTGGAAGAACTGTGCCCCACCGACGACGAGGCGCTCAAGGCGCTGTGGCACGGGGCGTCCGCGGAACCCGAGGTGCCCGAAAAGCCCGAGCCGGAGTGGGAAAGGCAGTGGCTGGTGATGGTGCGGTGCGACAGCGAGTCGGCGCAGGGGGCGCTGCTTGAGGAGTTGGCCAAAAGGGGGCTCGATTGCCGGGCCCTCACCTCGTGAGGAAAGGGGGACGGGCGTGGAGATCGTGCTGGAGAGCCTGGTGGAGCCGACGGCGCGGGTGAGGCAGGTGGCGGGGATGTTCGACCTGCCGGCGGGCGGCGCCAGCGTGACGCGGGTGCGGTGCGAGATGCCGGGGGCGGACGAGGCGTGGACGGTGGGGCTGGTGACGGGGCCGTCGGGCTGCGGGAAGACGACGCTGGCGCGGGCGGCGTTTCCGGGGGCGGCGTGGTGCGGGGAGTCGGCATGGCCCGACGGGCGGGCGATCGTGGACGGGTTCGGGCCCGAGCTGGGAGTGGGCGAGGTGGTGGAGCTGTTGGGAGGCGCGGGGCTCAACAGCCCGCCGGCGTGGCTGAAGCCCTACGGGGCGCTCAGCGTGGGGCAGAGGTGGCGCGCGGATTTGGCCCGCGGCATCGCCGAGGCCAGGCGGCGGGGCGCGGTGCTGTGCGCCGACGAGTTCACCTCGGTGGTGGACCGTGACACGGCGCGGACGGGGAGCGCGGCGGCGGCGCGGCTGGCGCGCCGGCTGGGGGTGAGGCTCGTGGCCGTCGGCTGCCACGACGACATCGCGGAGTGGCTGGATCCGGACTGGATCGCTTGTCCGGCGGCGGGGTCCCTGGCCCGGAGGTGCCTTCAAGGACGGCCAAGGCTGGAGCTTGAGGTGTGGCGTTGCCGCGTGGAGGCGTGGGATCTGTTCCGGGAGCATCATTATTTGAGCCATTCGGCATCGCCTTCGAGCGTGTGCTTTTTGGCGAGCCACGCGGGGCGGCCGGTGGCGTTCTCGGCGTGGCTGCCGTTCGTGGGAAGGGGGCCGGCGGCGCGGCGGGAGCACCGGACGGTGGTGCTGCCCGAGTGGCAGGGGCTGGGGGCGGGGATGGCGTTGTCGGGGTTCGTGGCGAGCCTGTGGCGGGGCCTGGGGCTGAGGGCGCTGAGCGCGACGGCGCACCCGGGCTACGCGCGGTCGCGGCTGAAAAGCGGGCACTGGAGGCTGACGCGGGCGCCCGGCCTGGCGGCGCGCGGCCGGGGGGGACTCGAGGCGAGGCTGGGGCGCGCCAGCACGAGGCTCACGGCGGGCTTCGAGTATGTGGGCCCGGCGATGGAGCCCAGGCGGGCGCGGGAACTGCTGATGGAGGCGGGGCGATGACGGAACCGACGGCGGAGCTGACGGCGCGGGTGGCGGCGTATGTGCGGGGCGGGGCGTACCCGGAGGTGGCGGCGGAGGCCGCCGGGGTGCCCCCGGGGCGGCTGAGGCGGTGGCTGTCGCGGGGGCGGAGGAAGGGAGCGTCCGCGGCGGTGCGGGAGTTTTGCCGCGCCGTGAGGCAGGCGGAGGCGGTGGCGAGGCTGCAGGCGGAGGTGGCGGCGCTGAAGGCGAAGCCGCTCGACTGGCTGAGGCACGGGCCCGGGCGTCCGCGCGCCGACCGCGAGGGCTGGACGGCGGCGGCGCGGGCGGAGGCGAAGCCGGACAAGTCGGAGCCGGAATTGCCATGGGAGCTGGCGCGTGAGCTGGTGGAGCGGCTGGAGCCGTGGCCGGAGGCGCGGGCGGCGATCGCGTCGTGGCTGGGTTGCCGTGAGGGATCCCCAGAGCGTAGTATACAAGTGTACAGTAGTGGGAAGGAGACGGGGGACGGGGCATGAGGATGGCGGCGACGGGAAGGCCTTGGCTGGGAGTTGGCGGCGGGCCGGGGCGGCCGGCGCGCGCGGGGGCGCCGGTGCCGCCCGCGTGCCTCCACTGCCTGAGGGTGGCGCCCGAGGTGCCCCTGGGGCTGTGCCTGGCGTGCGCGCGCCGGCCGGGCGTGAGGCACACCTACACGCGGCGGGCCCGGTGGACGGCGGAGCTAGAGTCGAGGCTGAGGGCCCTGGCGGAACGGGCGGGCCGGCGGGCGGAGCTGTTCGGCCGGCCGGGAGCGGGGCGATGAGCGGGCCGCGGGACGGCGGTCCCATGGAGAGCCGGGAGAGGCGGACGCGCGCGGAGCGGCCCGCGGCCGCGCCGGACAGGCCGGAGGCGGACATGGCGGAGATGCTGGCGGTGGCGCGTTGCCCGGCGTGCCGGCATGTGCTGGTGCCGCGGCTGGGAGGAGGCCGGGCGTGGTTCGGCTGCGGGTGCGCGCTGGGGGACTAGCCGCCCGACTTCCAGAGCAGGAACCGCTCGAGGAGCCAGGCGAGGGCGGCGAGGCCGCGGTCGCGGTCGTCGCGGCCGGGATCGTACTCGGAGACGGCCAGGGCGCAGACGCGCGCCGGGTCGATGGCCTTGATGACATTGAGGAGCTGCAGGGGAGAGATCCCGCAGGGGACCGGCCTGGCGCTGCCGGGCACGAGCCCCTCGTCGAAGACATCGACATCGATGTCGATGACGACCTTGTCGTAGTCGGCGACGAGGGAGGCGACCTTGCCCCTGGCGGCGGCGATGTCGGTGACGAGCTCCTCGGCGGGGATGGCGTGGGGGATGAACGGCTCGATGTCGTCGGTCTTGTGGAGGAGGTCGCGGTGGCCGAGGTGGACGAGTCGCGGGGAGCCGTCGGGCTTCCAGCGGAGTCGGCGGAGGTAGTTGCCGTGCGAGAGGGTCTCGACGCTGTCGCCGAAGGCGTGGATGTCGAGGTGGGCGTCGGCCTGGAGGACGATGGTGTCGGGGTCGGCGGCGGCGAGGTCGAGGAGCGGCATGGCCCCGAGGTGGTTGCCGGAAAGCCAGATGACGGGGTCGCCGTTGGCGAGCGGCCTGCGGAGCATGGCCCGGCCGGCCTTGCGGAACCGGGCGATGGCGGCTGGGGTGTCGAAGGCGACCTCGCGGACCTTGAGGTCGCCGGCCCAGGCGGCGGCGCGGGTGGGCACGGTCTCGTGGAAGAAGTCGGCGCGCATCTCGCGGATGGCGTCGCCCAGGGCCAGGGCGCCGGCGCCCGTGCCGGCGGAGCCGAAGGAGTCGAACGGGAAGACGAAGGCTCGGATCATCGGGGACACTCCGGACGGAACCTTTTGATTGTAGGGAACGGGGAACGGGGCGCTGCGGATGCTTGGCGCGTTGGCGGCGATGCTGGACCCCGCGGCGCTGCTGAGGCGCGCCGGGGTGGAGCCGGATCCATGGCAGGAACGGGTGCTGAGGTCGCGGGCGGCGCGGCTGCTTTTGTGCTGCTCCAGGCAGGCGGGCAAGAGCACGGTGACGGCGGCGCTGGCGCTGCACGCGGCCTTGCGCCGGGAACGCGCGCTGGTGCTGCTTTTGGCGCCGAGCCTGCGGCAGTCGAGGGAGATCCACGCGAAATGCGCGGCGCTTTTGGCGGCGAACGCCCCGGGGCTGGGGAGCTGGGGGCGGGCCCGAAGGCGCACGCGCGACGAACTGGTGCTGGGGCACGGCTCGAGGGTGCTGGCCCTGCCGGGGGCGGAGGCGACCTTGCGGGGGTTCTCGGGGCCGGGGCTCATCGCCCTGGACGAGGCGTCGAGGATTCCCGACGCGCTGTACGCCGCGGCGAGGCCGATGCTGGCGGTGGGCCGGGGCAGGCTGGTGGCGTTGTCGACGCCGTTCGGCCGGCAGGGGTGGTTCTGGCGGGAGTGGGCCGCGGGCGCGGGCTGGGAGCGGCACGAGGCGCCGTGGACGGCGTGCCCGAGGATCAGCCCCGAGTTCATCTCGCTGGAGCGGGCGGCGCTGGGCGACGCGTGGGTGGAGCAGGAGTATGGCTGCAGCTTCGGGGCGCTGACGGGACTGGTGTACCCGGGGTTCGCGTCGGCGTTCGCCGACGCGCCGCCCCCGGACGCCGGGGAACCGGTGGGCGGCATCGACTTCGGCTGGCGCAACCCGTTCGCGGCGGTGTGGGGCTTACGCACCCGGGACGATGTGCTCTGGCTGACGGGGGAGCGGTACCTGGCGCGGACGCCGCTGCATGAGCACGCGCGGGCCCTGCCCAGGAAGGCGATCTGGCGCGCCGACCCGGCGGGGCGCACGGAGATCGAGGAGCTGAGGGCGGCGGGGTTGCGGGTGTGGCCGGGGAACAACGCCCTGGCGGGCGGGATCGCGGCGGTGACGGCCCGGCTGGAGAGCGGCAGGCTCAAGGTGGCGCGGGGGGCGTGCCCCGAGCTGGCGCGTGAGGCGGGGCTTTACCGGTACGAGGCCGAGGGGAGCGAGACGCCGCTGGACCGCGACAACCACGCGCTGGCGGCGCTGAGGTACCTGGTGATGGGGCTCGACGCCGGGCGGATGGGGAAGACGCGGGTCGTCTGACGGGCCGATGGGGCTGGCGCCCCGCGCCCGCCGGAAACCGGTTCGCCCATGGCGCCCGCCAATGACACGAAAAGGAGATCTCGCATGTGGTGGCCATTCGGCCGGAAGCGCGCCATCGACCGCGCGGCGGAAATGTTCGTGGCGCCCCGCCGGGGCGACCGGCCGGCCGACTGCCTGGCCGAACTCAGCCACACCGCCTACGCCTGCGCGGCGATCAACGCGGCGGTGTGCGCGTCGTACCCGCCCCGGCTGTTCGCCCGGGGCCGGCAGGCGAGGCGGGCCCGCACCCGCGCCCTGGGAGCCGACGAGCGGCTCAAGCTGGCGGTGCCGGGCGGGGCGGGCGAGGTGCGGGAGGTGACCGACCATCCGCTCCTCGACCTGCTCGCGGAGGTGAACGGCGAGCAGGACGCGCAGGAGCTGTGGGAACTGACGACTTTGCACCAGGAGACCGTGGGCAGCGCCTACTGGAGCCTGGAGGCGGGCTCCGACGGCCTGCCGCGGGCCATCTGGACGCTGCCGGCGCACCGGGTGCGGGCGGAGCGGCGCGAGGACGGGACGCTGGCGTGCTACCGGGTGTCGGGGCCCAAGGGAGAGACGGCGCTGCCGGCGGGTGAGGTGGTGCATTTTCGTTATCCCGACCCGCGCGACCCGTACGGGCCGGGGCTGAGCCCGCTGAGGGCGTGCCTGGAGACGGTGCGGGCGGCGGGCCAGTTGCGGGCCTACCGTGGCGGTCTGCTGGAGGGCGCCGCGGCGCCGGGGGTGATCCTGACGCCGGAGGGCCCCCTGGGCGAGGACGAGCGGGAGAGGCTGGAGGGTGAGTGGGAGAGGAAGTTCCGGCGGGGCACGGGGAGGGTGCTGGTGGCCGACGCGAGCCTCAAGGTTTCGGTGGTGCAGAACCCGCTGGGCGAACTGGCGACGCTGGCGGACATGGGCGGCACGCGGGCGGACATCGCCAACGCCTTCGGGGTGCCGCTGGCGTACCTGACCAACGACACGAACCTGGCGAACCTGCAGGCGGCGGAGAGGCAGCATTTGGCCGTGGCGGTGCGGCCGAGGCTGAGGCGCCGCGACCAGAGGCTCTCGAGCGCGCTGGCGCGGCTTTACGACCCGTCGGGGGGGCTGTTCTTCGCCAGCGACGACCCGTCGCCCTTGGAGCGGGAGGAGGCGCTGAGGCGGCAGGAGCTGGACCTGAAGCAGGGGGTGCTTTGCATCAACGAGGTGCGCTCGGGGCGGGGGCTGGGCCCGGTGGCCTGGGGCGGGGTGCCGTGGCTGCCGGTGGCCTGGGCGCCCACCGACATCACCGGGCGGATCGACATCGCCCCGGAGACGGGTCGGGCCAGGCGCGAGGCGCCGGGGGGAGGTGCGGCATGAGGGCGGCCCTGGTGACGGGTCCGTTGGGGACGCGGGTGACGGAGGCCGGGGCCCGGGAGCAGGAGGCGGTGCTGAAGTCGCTGCCGGCGGAGTTGCGGGAGCCGAGAAGGGCGCTGGCGGCGGGCGCGCCGGCGCGGGCGGAGGCGAGGGGGGAGACATCGTGGATCAGCACGGCGGCGATCGACCGGCACGGGGATGTGGTGCTGCCGGGGGGGATGGACGACCGGCACTTCGCGGCGAACCCGGTGGTGACCTGGAACCACGACACGGCGGGGCCGCCGGCGGGCCTGTCGGCGTGGAGGCGGGTGACGGCGCGGGGTGTGCTGGCGCGGACGGTGTACCCGGCGAGGCCGGAGGAACTGGCGCCGGCGGTGGCCTGGACGCCGGACCTGGCCTGGGCGCTGGTGCGCTCGGGGCTCCTGGTGGGCAAGTCGATCGGGTTCCTGGCGACGCGGACGAGGGCGCCGACGCCCGAGGAGACGCGGGCCAGGCCGGAGATGGCGGGGGCCAGGCAGGTGGTCTCGGGGTGGATCCTGCTCGAGTACGCGTGCGTGTTCCTGCCGGCGAACCCCGAGACGCTGGTGCTGCCGGAGGGGGCGATCCGGGCCCTGGGGGAGCGGACGGTGGAGCTGGCGATGAAACGGCTCGGCGGTCGGGCCGGGGAAGCGGGAGGAGGCGACGGATGGAGGAAGAAATGAACGCGATCGACGACGGAGTGGAGACGGCGGCGGCCGAGGCGCTGGCCGACCAGTTGGCCCAGGGGGTGGCGCGCGCCGTGGAGCGCCGGCTGGAGGAGGCCGGCCGGGCGCGGACGCTCTCGGCCCGGGGGGCTCGCGCGGCGATCTTCGGCGACGGCGGGCGGGGCGACGAGCGCCGCAACTTCGCCGACTTCCTGCTGAGCGTGCGCACCCACGACTGCCGCAGGCTGGAGGATGTGTACCGCTCGAGCAAGGCGGCGATGAACACGCAGGCGGGCGCCCAGGGCGGCTACCTGGTGCCCGAGGAGTTCCTGCCGAGGCTCCTGGGCGTGGCGGCCGAGCGCGCCGTCGCCAGGCCCAGGGCCACGGTGATCCCCATGGGCGCCGGCGTCCTCCATGTGCCCGCCCTGGATGTGACCTCCGCCCCCGCGGCGGGCGACACCGCGGCGTTCGGCGGCCTGGTGGCCCGCTGGAGCGAGGAGGCCGCCGCGGTGAACCAGTCGGAACCGGCGTTCCGGCAAGTCACCCTGCAGGCGCGCGAGCTTTCCGGCTACGCGAAGGTCTCGAACACCCTCGTCGACGACGCCGGCGCCGGGCTCGAGGCCCTGCTGGCGGCGCTGTTCGGCGGGGCGATCGCCTGGCACGAGGACAGCGCCTTCCTCAGGGGCGACGGCGTGGGCAAGCCCCTGGGGGCGGTGGGCCCGGCGACGGGCGCCGCGGTGGCCGTCTCGCGCAAGACCGCCAATCGCTTCCTCCTTGACGACGCGGCGAAGATGCTCGCCCGCTTCATGCCCGGTTGGAGCGCCTCGCGGGCCTGCTGGGTGATGCACCCGTCGGTGTACAGCGAGCTGCTGCTCATGGCGGACGCGACGAACCTGGTGTTCCTGCCCGACGCGCGCTCCGCCGCGCCGGGGCAGTTCTTCGGCCTGCCGGTGCTCACCTCGGAGAAGCTGACGGCGCTCGGCCTGCCCCGCGATGTGTGCCTGGTGAACTGGGAGCAGTACCTCATCGGCGACCGCAGGCAGGTGGAGGTGGCCTACAGCGAGCACACGGCGTTCACGACGAACCAGGCGGCGTGGCGGTTCGTGTCGCGGGTGGACGGCCAGCCGTGGATGCGAGCGCCGATGATCCTGTCGGACGGCGCCAGCACGCTGTCGCCGTTCGTGTACCTCTCGTGACGACACCCAAGGAGATGCCAGATGAAGCCATTTGAGCGGTTTTTCCCCAGGGCGATCATGGCGCCGGACAACCTCGCCGGCACCTCCGGGTCGCACCCGTGGACCGATGTGGGCGGGGCCCGGGGCTACCTGTGGGTGGTGCTGGCGGGTTCGACCGACGCCACGGGGATGGTGCTGCGGGCGCAGCAGGCCACCACGGTGGGCGGCACGGGCGCCAAGGACATCCCGGGCAAGGTGGTGACGGTGGCCGACGCGGGCCTCGACTACCGCGCCTACACGATCTCGCTTCTGCCCGGGGAGATGGACACGGCGAACGGCTACCGGTTCGCGAGGCTGCGGGTGGAGGTGACGGGCGGGACCACGGTGAGCGTGGCGACGGTGTTCCTGGGAACGGAGGGTCGTTTCGGGTCGATGGCCGACGAGCGCCCGCCGGAGGTGTTCCCCCCTGTGAACTGATCCCCGATTGAGGCGAGCATGGGGCGTAAGCCCCATGATTCCAAGAAACGGTCGACTGCGTGCATTTGGCGAGCATGGGGCGTACCCGATTGAGGCGAGCATGGGGCGCACCCGATTGAGTCGAGCGTGGAGCGTAAGCCCCATGATTCCAAGAAACGGTCGACTGCGTGCATTTGGCGAGCGTGGGGCGTACCCGATTGAGGCGAGCGTGGGGCGTACCCGATTGAGGCGAGCATGGGGCGTAAGCCCCATGATTCCAAGAAACGGAATTTCCGGAATCGTCTCATGGGGCTAACGCCCCATGCTCGCCAAGACCAGACCGTTCCGCGCTCGCGAATTTGATTTTTCAAGGAGAACGCATGTCACTCATTACCCTCGAGCGGGCCAAGCGGGCCTTCGCGCCGCGCGCCTGGACCGACTCCGACAACGCCGAGCTGGCCCAGTCGGTGGCCACGGCGTCGGAACTGGCCCGCAGGTTCTGCGGCGCGCCGCTGGGCCCGTGGGAGACCGCTGAGATCCACGATGTGGCCGGGGCGCGGGAGACCGCCGTGCGGCACCGGCCGGCGCGGGCCCTGCTGTCGGCGGCGGCGGAGCCGGCACCGGCCCTGGCGATCGGCCGCGACCGCGCGGGAACGGTGCGGCTTTCCACCACCGCGCTGGTGCTGGCCGACGAAGCGGGCGGCCGCGCGCTGCCCCTGGCCCAGTTTCCCACCGCCATGGCGCTGGCCTCGGCGGTCAACGCCGGCAGCGACGGCTACACCGCGGCGCTGGCGCCCGGCGCCGCGTCGGCCCCCTCGGACCGGCTGCACCTCGAGGGAGGCGACCTCCTGCTGGGCATTCCGGCGCGGGCGGTGAGGCCCGGGCGGCCGGTGCCCGTGGTGGCCTACGGCGCGGTGCTGGCGGGGGCCAGGCTCGACTCGCGGAGCCAGCGGGTGGACCTGGGAAGGCGGGTGGCGGGGCCTGTGAGGCTGGTCGTGGAGGCGGGGCACGACCCGCTGCCGGAGCCCGTGGCCGAGGCGGTGGCGCAGATGGCCGCGGCGCTGTGGTGGACGGCGCGCGGCAACCCCGCGGCCGCCGAGCCGCTGCCCCACCCCGCCGGGCGGGCGCTGCTGGCGCCGTTCAGGCAGTACCGGATCTGAAGTTGTCACAAGGAGGAATCGTCATGGCGGACAAAAGCCCGGCCTGGAACACGACCTGCGCGATCTGGCACGAGGCGATGGCGCCGGCGGCGCCTCCCGTGGCGACGGGGGTGCCGTGCCGGCTCGAGCCCGACCCTGTGCTCGATTCCCTCGGGACGCAACTGGTGTGGACGCACCGGCTGCTGGTGCCCGCGGGGACCGACCTGCGCGACGGCGCCGACGGCGGCCTGGCGCCGCAGGTGGCGGTGCCCGACGCGGCGGGCACACGCTTCGAGGTGAGGTTCGTGGCGGTGGCCGGGCGGGGCGGCGCCGGCGAGCACAAGGTGGCGAGGCTGAGGAGGCTGAGGCCCGATTGGCCGACGGACAACATCTAGGCGACGGGGAGGCTGGCGATGGGATGGCTCGAGGCGGCCGAGAGGCTGGGGGTGCCCGCGGCGCTGTTGGCCGGCGTGCTGCTGGCGGCGGGGAGGGCCTGCGCCTGGGTGGGCCGGGAGGTGGTGGTGCCGCTGCGCGACAGGCACCTGGCGTTCCTCGACCGCACCGAGCGGTTGCTGGCGGGGCAGGAGCGGTCGCTGGGCCGGCTTGTCGAGCTGACGGAGCGGATCGACGCGCGCACGGGTGACGGGAAAGCGGAACCAAGGGGAGGGGAATGGCGATGAGGTCGGCGCGGAGGCATGGTTGGTTGAGGGATCCGGGCGCGGTGGCCCGGGTGATGGAGCGGTTGCCGACGCCCGTGTTCGGCGACACGCCGGCGGGCGTGGCGGCGCCGCCCGATGAGGCGTACCTGTGGGAGGCGTGCCGGAAGGTGACGGGCGCGGCGCTGCCGGCGCGCGACCAGGGGGCGGTGGGCAGTTGCGTGGGGTTCGGCGCGGCGACGGCGATCGAACACACGCTGTGCGCCGAGATCGCCTCGGGCGAACCGGACGGCTTCGCCCCGATCTGCCAAGAGATCGTTTACGCCGGCAGCCGGGTCGAGGTGGGCGGCGGGAGGGTGCGGGGCGACGGATCGGTGGGGGCGTGGGCGGCGGAATTCGTGAGGCGCTGGGGCGTGGTGGAGCGGGGAATCCACGGCCGGCACGACCTGAGGAGGTACGACCCCGCGGCCTGCCGCAGGCTGGGCAAAACCGGAGTTCCCGACGATTTGGAGCCGCATTGCCGGCGGCATCCGGTGGCGGGCGTGGCGCGGGTGACGCGCTTTGACGAGGCGTGCCGGGCGCTGGCCTCCGGCTACGGCATCGCGGTGTGCAGCGACCGGGGCTTCGGCACGAGGCGCGACGCCGACGGCTTCGCCCCGCCGCGGGGCACCTGGAACCACTGCATGGCGCTGGTGGGCTACCGGCTGAAGGTGCGGCCGGGAGGTTACCTGCTCAACTCATGGGGGCCGGGGGCGCACACCGGCCCGCCGGGCCCCGGCGATCCGCCTCCCGGCGGCTTCTGGGCCGACGCGGCGGTGGTGGACGCGATGCTGGGGCAGGGCGACTCGTGGGCGTTTTCGAGGGTGGCGGGGTTTCCGGCGCGCAGGGGCGCCGGCGAGGGGAGGGTGTCATGACGGAACTTGAGGCGTTGTATCCGCTGCCGGAACGGTTTCCGGCGGCCGCGGCGGGGGTGGTGCTGGCGTTTCCGCGCGGCGGGTCGCGCGACCTCGCGGAACTGGCGCACGCGCTGTGGGAGATCGCCGGCTTCGCGATCCGCCTCACGCGCGACCGGCCGGTGGCGGGCGCCGGCCTGCCCGAGCCCCTGGTGGACTTGCTCGTCCGCCTGCTGCTGAGGCTGTTGGGCCAGGCCTTCTGAGGTGAAGGGGGGGCCGGGTGTGTTTGGCACCCGGCTTCCTTGCCGGCGGCGCCGGGACCCACTCCCCGGCGGGCTTGGCCATTTCATATCCTGTCGGCATGAGCCAACTCCTGCCCCTCACCCGCGACGACATCGCGCCCCTGGTGGCCCTGAGCGACGGCACCGGCTTCTTCAAGCCCTTGGAACTCGAGGCGCTTGACGAGGTGCTCACCGATTGCCTCGACTCCGCCGACGACCTCGCCGGGCAGGAGGCGTGGGTCCTGTGGGAGGAGGGGAGGCGCGCCGGATTCGTTCACTACGCCCCCGCCCCGATGACGGTGGGCACCTGGCATGTCTATTGGCTCGTGGTGGACGCGTCGCTCCAGGGGCGCGGGCGCGGACGGGCCCTCATGGACTGGGCCGAGCAGCGGGTGAAAGGCAAGGCCGGCCGTGCCATGTTCGTGGAGACGAGCGGAACGGAGCGGTATCTCCCGACACGACGCTTTTACGAGAAAATCGGATACGAGCGGCAAGGCGTGTTGCGCGAATTCTACGCTCCGGGCGACGACATGGTGGTGTACCGGAAGGGGATATGACCCCGACGGCGGGCAGGACCGTCGCCGTTGTAGGAATGGGCAAGCTGCGATCAATGCGTTTTAGCGGCGTTGCCGTGATAAACCGGGTTGACCGGACAAGCCGGAATGCCGGGAAAAGAACGGAAAACGGCAGAATCCGTCCAATTGGCGATCATTTCCTCAAAAAACCGACTTGCATTGCCGAAAAACATTCTTAGCCAGGGCAAACCCGGCGCGGATCCCTCCATCCGACACCGCCATGGGTCGTGAGGGTCTCCGCCAGGAAAGGTCCGGGCAGCCTGACGCGGGAAAACCGCGAGGGCCGGCAAGGGAACGCGTCCCGATGGACCGACCAAGTTCCCGGACCCGGCGTTCGTGATTTCCGTGATGGGGACTCCGCAAGGTCTCCATGCGTCGGGTTCAAAAGCTCCCCGGGCGGCTCCGCACAAGTCGCCCGGGGGGGTGGCCCAGACGGCAGGCCGGGTCCTGCCTTGCAACCCTACGGAGTCGTTTCGACATGAAGAAACCCGTCTTCACCACAGGCCAAGTGGCCAAGATCTGCAAGGTCGCCCCACGCACGGTGAGCAAGTGGTTCGACTCGGGCAAGCTCCGCGGCTACCGGATTCCCGGCAGCCAGGACCGCCGCATTCCCCGCGACCACCTCATCCGGTTCCTCAAGGAATACGGGATGCCCCTGGGGGAACTCGAGGAGGAAAGCTGGCACAAGGTGTTGGTGATCGGCGCGGAGAAGCTGCTCCTTGACCGCGTCCAGGAAATGCTGCCGGTCTCCGAGGAGTTCCGCTACGAGGTCGCCAACAGCGGCTTCGAGGCCGGCATCCTCGCCGAGAGCTTCCATCCCGACAGCATCATCATCGACCTGGCGCTGGGCCGCAGCGAGGGGCTGCAGATCGCCCGCAACCTGCGCCGCAACCCCGCCTACGAGCAGACGCTGATCGTGGCGCTGGCGAGCGAGGACGAGGCCGACCAGGAAGGACTCGTCCAGTACGGCTTCAACGAATCGTTCAAGAAGCCGTTCGATGTCGCGCTGCTGGCGGAAAGGATCCGCACGCGGGTTGAAGAGAAGCGGGATATGTGATTTTCTTGGCAGGACGCCAGGAAAACCCGGGGCCCCGGATGTCGAGAGCCATCCGGGGCCCCCTCATTGGCCCGCGGTCAGCCGGGCCCGCCGACCTCGAGGGCCAGTTCCCTCGGAAGGGCGGCGTGCAGGTCCCAGGCGCGGGCCTGCGGCGCCCCGCCCCCCACCGCCACGATGAGGTCGGCCACGCCGGGCGCCCAGCGCCACTCGAGGTCGGTGGCGCTGGGCGCGGGCGGGCCGTCGGGATGCGAGTGGTAGACCGCCAGCACCTCGAGGCCCATCTCACGCGCCCGCCTGAGCGCCTTGAACAGGCCGGCCGGTTCCGAGATGAAGCGGGTGGGACTGGCGAGCTGGTTCACCAGGGGCAAGGCGGCGACGGCCTCGAGCACGCCTCCCGCGCGCGTGCCGGCGAGCAGACCGCAGCATTCCAGCGGCGCCTCGGCCAGTGCCCGGGCCGACACTTCCGCCCAAACGGGGGCGGCAAGACGCAACTTGGCCATGGCGCAATCATGCTGACCCATTTAAACTGACCTTTTCACCCTTTTCTGGAGGCGGGCGGCAAGCACATGGCAGAGACGCGTCGTGGCAAGGTGGTTCTGGCATACTCCGGCGGTCTTGACACCTCCGTCATGGTCCCGTGGATCCAGGAAAAGTACAACATGGATGTGGTGACCTTCACCGTGGACCTCGGTTGCACCGGGGACATGGAGAAGATCAGGCAGAAGGCGCTCAAGACCGGCGCCGTCGATGCCGTCACCCAGGACGCCCGCAACCTCTTCGTCGACTGCTTCGTGTTCCCGGCGCTGGCCGCGGGGGCGCTTTACGAGGGGAAATATCCGCTCGCCACGGCGCTGGGCCGCCCCCTCATCGCCAAGCTCATGGTGGACGCCGCGCGCGCCCACAACGCCACGGCGGTGGCCCATGGCTGCACCGGCAAGGGCAACGACCAGGTGCGCTTCGATGTCACCTTCCAGACGCTCGCGCCCGACCTGAAGATCATCGCCCCCGTCCGCGAGTGGAAGATGTCGCGCGACCAGGCCCTCGAATACGCCGCCAAGCACGACATCCCCGTCGAGGCGACGGTGAAGAGCCCCTACAGCCTCGACATGAACTTGTTCGGCCGGTCGTGCGAGGCCGGGGTGCTCGAGGATCCGTGGACCGAGCCCCCCGAGGAGGCCTTCGGCTGGACCACGAGCCCCGAGAGCGCCCCCGACTCCCCCGCGTATGTCACCATCGAGTTCGAGTCGGGCCGGCCGGTGGGCCTCGACGGCAAGGCGATGGACGGCGTGCCGCTCATCGAGGCCCTCAACGCCGTCGGCGGCGAGCACGGCGTGGGCCGGATCGACCATGTCGAGAACCGGCTCGTGGGAATCAAGTCGCGCGAACTGTACGAGGCTCCCGCCGCGGTGATCCTGCACATGGCCCACCGCGAGCTCGAGTCGCTGTGCCTGAGCAAGCAGGCGCAGCGGTTCAAGACGATCGTGGCGCAGGAATACGCCGACCTCGTCTATAATGGGTTGTGGTTCAGCGGATTCCACCAGGACCTGGCGGCGTTCGTGGCCTCGAGCCAGCGGTTCGTGTCGGGACAGGTGCGGATGAAGCTGTTCAAGGGCCAGGCGACCGTGGCCGGCCGCAAGAGCGACAACAGCCTCTACAGCAAGAAGCTGGCGACCTACGAGACAGGCGACCAGTTCGACCACGAGGCGGCCAAGGGCTTCATCCGGCTGTGGGGCCTGGGCCAGCAGACGCAGGCGAACATCCAGCTCCTCAAGGATGGCCGGGGGTTCACGCTGCCCGGCATCGCCGGCACCGGCGGAGAAACCGGCAAGGCCTGAACCGCCGAGGCGAGTTGATGGCCGGGAGAGCGCCTCCCGGCCTTGACGCCGATTTGACGGATCGGAGACTCTCTTTTCCATGAACGAGTCCACCCTGACGGTCAGGCAATTGGCGGACATGCTCCGCCAGGACGCCCGCGATGTGGAGAAGATGGCCTCCCGCGGCCACCTTCCGGCCCGCCGCGTGGGCGGGGAGTGGACCTTCGCCGCCGCTGAAATCAACCTTTGGCTCGAGAAAAGGCTGCCCGGTTACTCCGACGAGGAACTGAGCCGGTTCGATTCCTCGGCCGAACCCGAGCGCGGACCGGTGGTGTGCCAGCTATTAGCCCAGGACAACATCGAGCTCGGATTGCAGGCGAGGACGAGGTCGTCGCTGCTGCAGGAGATGGTGAAGATCGCCGAAAGGTCGTGGCAGGTGTGGGACCCGCAGGCCCTGCTCGCCAGCCTCCGGGAACGCGAGCAGCGGTCGAGCACGGCTCAGGCGGGTGGCGTGGCGATCCCGCACCCGGCCCGCAGGCTGCCCGACGCGCTGGGGGAGTCGGTGGTGTCGCTGGCGCGCCTCGCCGAACCGCTGAGCCTGGGAGCGCCCGACAACGCGCCGACCGACCTTGTCTTCATGGTGGCCTGCCGCAGCGACGGGTCGCACCTGCGCGTGCTGGCCAGGCTGGGGCGGCTGCTCATGCGCCCCGAGGTGACCGAGGGCCTTCGCGCCGCGACAAGCGCCCGCGACGCCTGGCACCTGCTCGAGGAAGCCGAGCGGACCCTGTCCGCCAACCCCCAATGACGCCGCCCGACGCCGCGGCGGTGATCGCCGGCGGCCGGCCGTTCTCGCTTGTGGTCGCCGGCGGCGGCACCCAGGCGATCGCGGCGCTCCAATCCACTCCCGGTTGCTCGCGCGTGATGCTCGAGGCGAGCGTGCCTTATGGCGCCGCGGCGCTCGACCGCTTCATCGGCAAGGTGGTGGTCCCGCGATCCGGTCCGCTGGCGGCCAGGGCCATGGCGTGGGCCGCCTGGCGCAGGACCGTCTTTTCAGGCGGCGCGGGCGCGGTGGGCGTCTCCTGCACCGCGGCGCTGGCGACCGACCGGCCCAGGCGCGGCGCCGACAGGGCCCATTTCGGATGGTGCGACGGCCTTGTCTGCCGCTCGTGGGCCCTGGACCTGGGCGGCATACCAGGAAGGCAGGAGCAGGAACGGGCGGTGAGCGCCTTCCTGCTGGGCCTGCTGCGCGATCCCGACGCCCCGGGCCTGCCCGGCGAGGACCGACCGGGCGAACACGGCCGGCTGGCGGAGGTGATTTCCGGGGCGCGGGCCTGGGCCCGCCTGGAAGTCGACGGGCAGGCGCGCGCGAACCCCGCCCCTGAGCTCGTGGTTTCCGGATCGTTCAATCCCCTGCATGCCGGGCACATCGGCCTGGCCCGGGCCGCCGAAAGGCTCACCGGCCGGCGCGCCGCCTACGAGATCACCGTGGCCAACGCCGACAAGCCGCCGATGCCCGCGGCCGAGCTGCTGCGCCGCCTGAGGCAGTTCCACGGGGTGGGGCCGGTGGTGGTGACGCGCCTGGGCACCTTCGCGGCCAAGGCGGAGGCGCTGCCGGGCGCCATTTTCGTGGTGGGGCACGACACCGCCATCCGGGTGTTGGAGGAGCGGTTTTATCCGCCCGGGACGGGCGGCCTCGCCGGCGCCCTGGCGCACCTGAGGGAGCGGGGCTGCTCGTTCCTCGTGGCCGGGCGGGCCACGGAGGACGGCGTGTTCCACCCGTTTCGCGAAGAGGAGGTGCCGGAATCCGCCAAGGGACTGTTCCGGGCCATTCCCGAGCCGGAGTTCAGGCTTGATATCTCGTCATCGGAGATCCGCGCCAGGCTCGGCGCCGTCTAGGCGCCCTTCCCGGCGACCGCCCAGCCGGCCACGAAGCCGCCGACACCGAGGCCCACGCTCAGCAGCAGGTAGGCGACCGCCTCGGCGAGGCGCTCCTCCCTGAGCAGCATGACGAACTCCCGGCTGTAGCTTGAGAAGGTGGTGAACCCGCCGCAGAAGCCCAGGCCCCAGAACAGGAACATGGCGGAGTTGACCGGGCCGAATTGGCGCAGCAGCCAGCCGGCAAGCAGCGAGCCCGAGGCGTTGATCGCCAGCGTCGAGAGGTGGGACTGGGCGGAGGGAAGCCCCCCCAGTCGAAGCAAGAAGCTGAACAGGTGCCTCGCGGCCGAGCCCGCGGCGCCTCCCGCGCCCACGAGCGCCAGGGCATGAAGTTCGTCGGTCCAGGATCCGGGCATCGGGTCGGGTTCCGGGCAGGGGATCAGGCCGCCAGGCGGCCGGCCATCCATCGGCCGGCGGAGAGCCCCGAGAGCCAGGCGCCTTCCGAGCGGTCGCCGCCGAAACCCTCGCCTGCGAAGACGACGGGGTGGGAAAGATCCGGGGCGATGTGGCGCTCCGGGATGGTAGCCGAGACCCGGGCCAGGCGCCAACGCTTGACATGATATTCGCCCAGCGGCTGGCCCAGGCGGGCCTGCACACAGCCGAACAGCCGGAAGGCGACGAGGTCGTCACCGAGTTCCCAATACTGCCTAGAGAATTCGGGGCCGGCGAGCAGGGTGAGGGCTCCGGGTTCGCCCGACACACCCTTGGCGTGGTTGTCGGCCACCCAGGCCACGGGCTCGGGCCCGCAGGGCAACGCGCCATCGGCAATGCCCGAGGGGCCTCCCAGGCGGGCCATCACGGCCAGGCAGCGGTGGTAGCTGATGGCGGAAAGGCTGTCGCGCGCCTCGCCGGGAAGTTGGGCGCCGCCGGCCTCGAACAGGCCAACGGCTTGGGGAGCGGGTATGGCGATGACGAGGGCGGACGCCGTTTCCTCGGTTCCATCGTCCAGGCCGAGTCGCCAGCCTTCCCGGTCCGACGAGACGGCCAGCACCCGGCAAGACTGGCGAACGGGCAAGCCCCCGGCCAGCCGGCGCATGAGTTGCCTCATCCCGCCGGGCACCCGGTAGTGCGGGCCCGGTTCGCTGGCGGGCACCGCCCACCGGGAAATGATGCCGGCGTCATTCCACGATCCCAGCGCGGAGGAAAACTCGGGTGATTCGGCGTGGAAGTGCTGCAGGCCGTGGTCGAATAGCGCGGGGCCGATCCGCCGCGAGGCGACGCGGCCCCCGGGTACGGCGCCCTTGTCGAGCACGAGGACGCTGTGGCCTTTCTCCTTCAGGCATGTCGCGGCGGCGAGCCCGGCAAGGCCCGAACCCAGCACAATCACCTTTTCCGCCTTTTGTTCAGCCATGACTTACTCTTAGGCCGAAACGCGGGGCGAGGCGGGGTTCGCTTGATTCCTGTATCATTTTTTCATCCCCCAGCGGGCGGCCCTGACGCGGCGGCGGGGGATTTCCGGGAGATTTTCATGGCGGATTGGCAGCGTACCGTGACCTGTGGCGCCCTGAGGGCGGAACATCTCGGAACCAGCGTGACACTCAACGGTTGGGTCAATTCCCGGCGGGCCTACAACCAGCAGGTGTTCCTCGACCTGAGGGACCGTTACGGGGTGACGCAGGTGGTGATCGAGGCGGACGCGGGAAGTCCGCTGTTCGACATCGCCGACGGAACCGGCCGCGAATGGTGCCTTTCGGTGAAAGGGGAGGTGCGCCGCAGGCTGCCGGGCAAGGAAAACGCCGAATTGGCCACGGGCGCGGTGGAGGTGGTGGCCCGGCACCTCGAGGTGCTCAACAAGTGTCCCACCCCTCCGTTCGAGGTGACCGAGTTCCCCGGGGAGGAATTGGCCGGCGAGGACATTCGCCTGCAGTACCGCTTCCTCGACCTGAGGCGTCCAAGCCTCCAAAAGGCGCTGCTGATGCGCAACCGGCTCAACCAGACGATCCGGTCGTTCCTCGACGGGCGCAGTTTCGTGGAGGTCGAGACGCCGCTACTGGGCCGCAGCACTCCCGAGGGCGCGCGCGACTACCTCGTGCCCAGCCGCGTGCATCCGGGATCGTGGTACGCGCTGCCCCAGTCTCCCCAGCTCTACAAGCAGCTGCTCATGGTTTCCGGGATCGACCGCTATTACCAGATCGCCCGCTGCCTGCGCGACGAGGACCTCCGCGCCGACCGCCAGCCCGAGTTCACCCAGCTTGATGTCGAGATGTCGTTCGTCGACCAGGACGACATCCTCAAGCTGATCGAGGACCTGGCGGTGGAGGTGTTCCGCTCCTGCCTGGGGATGGAGGTCACCGTGCCGTTCCCGCGGCTGTCGTATGACGAGGCGATGCTGAGGTATGGCTCCGACAAGCCGGACCTTCGCTACGGGCTTGAGATCACGGATGTGACCGACTGGGCGGGCGGATCGGGCTTCAAGGTGTTCCAGGAGGCGGTGGCCGCCGGGCATGCCGTGCGGGCGATCAACGCCACGGGCGCGGCGGGCCGTTTCTCGAACACGGAACTGAAGCCGGGAGGCAAGCTCAGCGAGGTGGTGACACGGGCGGGCGGCAAGGGCCTGGCGTGGCTGAAGGTGGAGGAGGGCAAATACACCGGCGGCATCGAGAAGTTCTTCGCCGCGGGAATGCTCGAGGAACTTGGCCGCAGGCTGGGGGCCAAGCCGGGCGACCTTCTCCTGCTGGTGGCCGACGCGCCCGACAAGGCCGCGGAACTGTTGGGCGGCCTGCGCACCCACCTGGCGGCGCAACTGGGACTGGTGCCGGCCGACGCCAAAACCTTCAAGCCCCTGTGGGTGGTCGACTTCCCGTCGTTCATGCGCGATGACGAGGAGGGAAGGTGGGTGGCGAACCATCATCCGTTCACGGCGCCCCGGGTGGCGGACATCGCGAAATTGGAGTCGGACACGGCGTCGGTGAAGGCGCGGGCTTACGATCTTGTCATCAACGGGTACGAGTGCGGCGGCGGCAGCATCCGGATCCATGATCCCGTCGTCCAGGAACGGTTGTTCGCCGTGCTCGGCCTCCCCGCCGAGCAGGCCCGCGAGAAGTTTGGATTTTTGCTCGACGCGCTTAAGATGGGAGCGCCCCCCCATGGCGGCATCGCGCTGGGCCTCGACCGGTGGGCGATGATCCTTTCGGGCACAGCGAATATCCGCGATGTGATCGCCTTCCCGAAGAACCAGCGCGCCCGCGACCTCATGACGGGGGCCCCCGCGCCCGTCGACGCGAGGCAACTCAAGGAACTGGGGCTATGAGCGCGAACACCACCACGACCCAGCAGGGCGAATCGGCCGAGCGGCCCTCTGAGGCCCCGCTCCGCGTCCTCCTGGTGGAGGACGACGCGCACATCGGCAGGCTCGTGGAGAGCGGGTTCACCGCGGCGGGACAACAGTGCGACTGGGCGAAGACCGGCACGCGCGGCATCGAGGCGGCGCTGACCCAGCGGTACGATGTGGTGGTCCTCGACATGATGCTTCCGGAAATGTCCGGGCTGGAAGTGCTCAGGAAACTGCGATCCGAGGGAGTCCGCACGCCCCTGCTGGCCTTGACGGCGATGGGTTCGGTTGACGACCGCGTGGCCGGCCTGCGCGCCGGCGCCGACGACTACATCGTCAAGCCGTTCGCCTTCACGGAGTTGTTTGCCCGCGTGGACGCGGTCTGCCGCCGCAGCGGCCATCGCCCGTCGCCCATGCTGACCTCGGGCCCCGTCAGCCTCGACCTGACCAACCGCCGGGTGACGGCGAGCGGCAAGCATGTCGACCTCACCCCCACCGAGTTCACCATTCTCGAACTGCTCATGCGCAACGCCGGGCAGGTGACCACGCGCAAGGCCCTCTGCGAGCATGTCTGGGAGGGCGACTGGGATGGCGTGACGAATGTGATCGAGGTGCACATCAACCGCCTGCGCAACAAGCTCGCCCAGACGGGCAACGACGGCATGATCCAGACGGTGCGCGGCCGCGGCTATTCGCTGCGCTCGGGAGCCTGACCGTGCTGATGGCGGCGAGTCGATTCATCCGGTCGCTGCGCTTCCAGCTTTCGTTCTGGAACACCTTGGGCGCCCTGGCCATCCTCTTGGCCGTGAGCCTCGGATTCTACCTCGGCGTCGGCTACCTCATGACGCGCGAACTCGACCAGGTTCTCGACGAGGACTGCCGGGAACTGATCCTGCTCATGGAGCAGGGGATCGACATCGAGACGGTTCGCGCGGCCCTGGCGCGCAAGGCCGAGAGCCACTCCGAGCAGGAATGGTACGGCAGGATTCAGGCCGCGCGGTCGGTGATCGAGGCGGGCCCGGTTCCCCCCGAAGTCCTGGCGCTCGGCTGGGATGGCCCGGATGGCCGCATCCACCTGGGAACCACCTGCCTTGTCCAGCGGAGCGTCCGGGGCGTGAGGGTGCAGGCGGGCTCATCCACGCGCTTCCTCGCCGACGACCTTTACCGGATGAGGCTGGTCCTTGCCGTCGTGGGGCTGGCGACCCTGGTGGCGGCGCCGGGGTTGGGCTATTGGCTCGCCGGACGGGCGACCGAACCGTTGGGCACGATGCTGTCCATGGCGAGGACATTGCGTCCCGAGGCGCTCTCGGGCCGACTTCCGTTCCGCGAGGTGGGCGACGAACTCGATCTCTTGGCCAAGACGATCAACGGCCTTTTGGACCGCATCCAGCATTACACCGCGCGGCAGAGGGACTTTGTGGCCAATGCCGCGCATGAACTGCGGTCGCCGCTGGCCGCGATCAAGGCGTCGATCGAGCTGACGCTCGACACGCCGGCGTCGCCGGAATCGCGCCGGGAGACGCTCGTTGACATCCTCGAGGAGGTGGAATCCCTCACCATGCTGGTGAACCGCCTGCTTTTGCTGGCTGAAAGCGATGCCGGCGGCCTATTGGACAACGGCCAGTCGACCGATCTGGCCGATTTGTGCCTGCGGGTCGCCGACATGTTCCGCGGCGTGGCCGAGCAGCGGGGAATCGTCCTTGAGGTGGGTTCCCTGTCGGCGGGCAAGGTGCGCGGCGACAGGGGGATGCTCAAGCAGGTGCTGTGCAACCTGGTGGACAACGCTCTCAAGAACACTCCCGAGGGCGGTTCCGTGGCCCTTGGCGCGTCGGTTGACAACCCCGCGCAACCCTGCTGGTTCACCCTTGAAATCGCGGATACCGGGCCCGGTTTTCCGGCGGACAAGCTGGCCCGGTTGTTCGAGCGCTTCAGCCTTTCGGGCACCACGGTCCGATCATCCCGGGGCACGGGCCTTGGGCTTCCGATTTGCAAGGCCATCGTGGATGGGCTGGGTGGCTCGATCCGCGCCGAGAACAAACAGCCCAACGGCGCCCGGATGGTGGTGAGGTTGCCCGCCGCGCTCTCATGAAGGCCTCATAGCTTTCATGGAATTCATCTTGGTTGCCAAGATTGCCTGTTTTTAACCTTGCCAAGTTGCCTCATGGCCTCGTTTTCAGGCACGATTCTCCAAGACATTCCTTTGTCTTGGTGCCCGCCATGACCAGCCAAGCCCATTCCGCCGTCCTCGGCCACGGGATCACCCGGGATCATCACAAAAGCTGGAAGGAATTGCTTCCCGAGTTGGCATCGTTCCTGCCCAACCAGGCCCCCGTGACAACTTTCGTTTCCCAGAATTCCTTGCGTTTCATGGAAAATACCCCATTCCACGACGCGCTGGCCCGGGCCCGCCGCATCCTGGGAATCCATGGATACCTTGAACTTGATGAATTTGCCGGGTTTTACCGGTAGGGCGTCATCAGCGACGCCGACATCGCCGAGGGGATCGAGCGGTCCGGGGTCTTGCTGGAGGCGCTTCCCCAAGGCTGGACGGCATTTCGGTGGGCAACCCTGTTCCTGCTGGGGCCGGCGCCCGGACATGCGCGTGCCAGCCGGGATTGGATCGTGGGCGAGAGGCCGCCGCGCGGCCTGAGGGGGAATGATCCGGTTCATGTCTGGAACAGGGTCAAGGCGCTTCCGTGGAATGCCGGGGGACACGCGCCAACGCCGGCCGATGACTTGCCCCTGATTGAATTGCTGGCGCGCAACGAGGCTGAAATACCCTGGTAAAGGCTCAGGCAGGAACTGGGGCCCCTGTGCGCGATGTACCTCGACCGTGGCTCGGCCGATTGGTCGATGCCCTCGAGGAAATCGGGTTTCCTGAAGTTCGCCCTGGGAATCATGGCCGACCAGCCGACAACCCAGGCCTGGCTGGCGGATGCGGGCCGGGAAGCCCGGGAAGCGCTCGACCGCGAGGTTTCGGCGGAGGACCTGCTTTCGGAACTCCTGTTCTGGCAGCAACCGGACGACGCGCGGCACGCGGCAATCCTGAGGCGCAGCATGATGGCGCATCCGGGCTGAGCCGGGATGATGTGGCGGCTGGAGTGCCAGCCAACCGAGCGGGCCGAACCGGACCAACCCGTGAGCCTGGTGGATTACCTGGCCGCGCAACTGCTCCTGGAGAAGCACCTTTGCCTGGAGGCATTCGGCGGCCCGGGGAATCGGCGCGGTTCGGGAGCCGGCCTCAGGTCCGACCTGACGATCACCTTGGATCCGGCGGGACGCGCGGCCCGGCATGCCCCCGATGAGGCATGGGATTTGTACTTCGCCATCGCCTCGAAACCCTCTCCCGGTTTGTCGTTGCTGGAAGACCAGGACCCCCACAAACTTTGCCACGCGGTGGAATCGTTCACACGCGACCAGAGGCGCATGGTTTGGCAGGAGGCGTTCGAGGCGGCGTACCGGAACAAGGTGCTCGCCGGGTTCCGCGCCAGGCGGGCCAACCCCGACCCGGGTCCGGCAGCAAGGCCGGAGTTCCAGGTGATGACCTGCCTTGACGACCGCGAGGAGTCGTTCCGCCGGGCGGTGGAGGAGTTGTATCCGGACGCGGAAACCTTCGGCGGCCCGGGGTTCTTCGGCTTGCCGATCCGTTTCACGCCGCTGGGCCGGGCGATCACGCAGGACCAATGCCCGCTGCATGTGAAGGCGGCGCACCATGTGCGGGAGGTGCCCGCCGAGGTTCGCTCGCACATGAGGCTGCAGCGGCAGCAGAGCCTCAGCCGGATGATGCACCGGCTGGATTCGGCCAGTAAAAATAGTGTCAGCGGATCGCTTTTAGTGGGTTTGATCGGCCTGCTCGCCTATCCGGCGGTCGTGGTGGGCTTCCTGCTGCCGCACCTCGGGGCGCGCCTCCGCGCCGCCATCGCCCGGTTCGTCCGCTCGTTCGTGAGGACAGACTTCGAGATGGTGCTGGAACCGGGGGAGGGAGCCTTCACGCCGGCCGAGCAGGCCGACCGGGTCCATGCCCTCATGGTGAACATCAACATGAAGGGGCCTTTCTCCCGCGTGGTGGCGTTCCTCGGCCATGGATCGACCAGCGTGAACAACCCGCACAAGTCGGCCTATGATTGCGGCGCCTGCGGTGGAAACGACGGGCTGGGCAACGCCCGCCTGCTCAACCAGGTGGATATCAGGGCGGAACTACAGAAAAGGGGCATCAGGATCCCCTCGGACACCTGGTTCGTCGGCGGGCTTCACGACACCTGCAACGACTCCGTGATGTTCGAGGACCTTGAAACGGCGCCCCGCTGGGCGACAGCCATGCTGTCCGAGGCCCAGGCCAAGCTGAACAGGGCGGCGGCGCACAGCGCCCTGGAAAGGTGCCGCAGGCTGCATTCGGCCAAGGGAATCACGGCGGCGGGCCGGGCGCTCCGCCATGTGCAGGGCCGGTCGGCCGACCTCGGGCAGCCCAGGCCCGAGCTGGGACACCAGAACAACGCCATGGCCTTCTACGGCCCCCGGTCGATGACCCGGGGCCTGTTCCTCGACCGGCGTTCGTTCCTGATCTCCTATCATCCGGATGCCGATCCCGAGGGCGTCGCCATCGGGAAACTGCTTCCGGGAATCCTGCCCGTGATATCCGGCATCAACCTCCAGTACTATTTCTCGCGCGTGGACAACGACACCCTCGGAAGCGGCACCAAGCTGCCCCACAACCCGGTCGGATTCTTGGGGGTGCAGGAAGGCGCCACGGGCGACCTTCGCACCGGCTTGCCGAAACAGGCCGTGGAGATCCACCAGCCCCTGAGGCTGCAGGTGATGGTGGCTTGCCGCGCCGGAATCTTGGAGTCGATTCTCTCGAGCCAGCCCGAGGTGGCTAGGATGGTTCGAAACGGCTGGGTGCGGCTGATACGCGTCGATCCCGATTCCGCGGAGGCCAGCATCCACATCGAGGGCGAGGGATTCGTGTCGGCGGGATCGTCCGGTTCGCCCGTGGCCGAGGTGGCCCGGTCTGCCGATTGGTTCGCCGGCCGGATGGAAAGCCTGGATCCGGCCCTGGTGGTTCCCTCGCCCCGCGGGGAGGTGTCCCGTGCCTCCTGAAATTTCCCCGGACATCGCCTCGCTGCTGGTGACGCTGATCATCGGGATTCCCGTGGCGACGAGCTTGCTCCTTGCCGTGTCGATGGCCTTCCTGAAGCCTACGGAGGATTGGGAAAGGCCCGTCGCGCGCCTGGCGATGGGAGCGATGGGCGCCTGCCTGCTGCTGGTGGCCCTCCTGGCGGGCGTGTGGGTGACCGGCGGCATGAGGCCGATGGAGCTGACGCTTCCGTGGAAGGTGTTCAGCGAGTGGAACATATTCCTGTACGACGGGATCAGCGCGCTTTTGAGCCTGGTCGCGACGCTGATGGGCCTGGCGACGATCCGTTTCTCGGCGACCTACCTGCACCGCGAGGGCGGCTTCACCCGGTTCATGGCAACGGCCCTGTTGTTTTTAGGACCCATTTTAGGGGCCATCTTCGCGGACAATCCGGTGCAGATGGCGGCATAGTGGGAATTCATCGGCGCCAGTTCGCTGCTGCTGATCGGTTTCTACCATGAGCGGCCGGGACCGTGCTCCGGCGCCGTCGCCGTGCTGCGCCAATACCGCATCGCCGATGCCGGCATGCTGGTGGGCTGCGGCCTCATCCTGGCGAACGAGGTTCATGGCGAATACGGTTCCGCGGCGTTGCTGCCGCCCGAGGTGCGCGATGTCGCCGCGATCGGCTTCGCCGTCGCCGTGCTGGTGAAGAGCGCGCAACTCCCCTTCAGCGGCTGGCTCCCCAGGGCCATGGAAGGCCCCACGCCTTCAAGCGCCCTGTTTTATGGCGGTCTTTCACTTCATGTGGGCCTGCTGCTGGCGGTGCGCCTCCACAGCCTGTGGGTCACTTCCCCGCTCGCGCAGTGGATGTTCATCGTCTGCGGCGGATTGACCGCCATCGACGCGGGAATCCGCAGCCGCGTCCAGCCCGATGCCAAGACGGCGCTGGCCTGGAGCGCGATGTCCACCATGGGCGTGATGGTGGCGATGATCGGGGTTGGCCTGTGGGCCTGGGTGGTGCCCCTGGTGGCCGGCCACGCGGTGATCCGCTGGTATCAGTTGATCCGCTCGCCGTCGCAACCGATGGACCTTCTGTGGTACCGGAAGTCGATGGGCCTGTCGCTGGGGAGGGTGGCGCAGACCCCCGTGGCGGTGCATGCGTGGCTATTGGCGCGGAAGCTTTTCCAGGTTCCATCTGAAATGGTCGGGCGGTCGCTCCAGGCCTGCCGCGCCGCCTGCCGCGCGCTGTTTCCGTCGAAGGTTCGTATATTATCGAGCCTTTTACCGCTTTTTGTGGCCCTTGCCTACGCTTGGACACTGTCTGACAGCCAGGTCGGAATGATCCTGACGATCGGGTCGGGGCTCATGGTCCTGGTCATGGCGCTGGCTCCCTTCCATGTTCCCGAAAACCGGCCGATGCTCACGGGCGCCGCGGGCGCCTGCGCCATCGCCATGACAGGCGCGCTGATGGCTTCCGACCACGATTTCAACTCCACGGTGCTGTTCTCCGGCGGGATTGTCATCACCTTGAGCGCCGTCATCAGTGTCCTCGGTTCTGACGACCTCGCGGATGTGCTTTCGGCCACGCTCAAGGGCTCCACCGGCATGGCGCTGCTGGTCCAGTCGTATGGGCATGGCATCGCCATGGGCGCCGCAGTTTTCCTTGCCTTGACGGGGATATTGGCCACATGGCTGCTTTCATCCGTGGTGGCACGCCTTGGCCCGGTCGATTGGAGCCGACTTGGCGGCGTCGCCCGGTTGGCCCCCCGGTTCCATGCCGGATTCCTCCTGCTCATGGGCGCGCTCATCGGCATGCCGCCTTGGGTTTCGTTCATGCTGGTGGACGGGGCGATGGAATCGGCGTCGGCTTTCTCGCCATGGATGTGCCTCGTGCTTGCCGGGTTCTGGGCGGTGGTGGCGTTTCGCGTTGGTCGGCTCACCATGGAATGCTGCTGGGGGCCGCCACGCGGCTTGGTGTCGGACGGCCCCATCCCCGACCTGCTCGACCGGGAATGGATACCCGTGCTGGCGGTGACGCTTCTTCTGGGAGCCACGGGCCTTGTCCAAAGCCTGGGAATCACCAGGGAATCTTGGTGGTCGCCAACCAGTCCCGCGACTTCCGGCCTTATGAAATATGATCAGAAGGCCATGGATTCACTCTTTAATTTCAGCGGGTTTACAGGATGTGGAGCCCCGCAAAACATGCCCGGATGCGCGCAATCCGGCATGGGAGTTACCCCAGTCGCCCTCTGTGGTACATCCTTAAGATGGATGATAACAATGATTAAACCTCAGGTCAGCGGTGTTTCCACGGCAGGTCGTGATTGGGTCGCAGATCTAACGGCCGGAGTTGTGGTTTTCTTGGTGGCGCTGCCACTTTGCCTAGGGATTGCATTCGCATCAAACGCTCCACTTATTTCGGGAGTGCTCGCGGGGATCGTTGGTGGAATCGTTGTCGGCTTGATTAGTGGATCGCATTCCAGCGTCAGTGGCCCGGCAGCAGGCTTGACTGCTGTTGTTGCCGCACAAATTCATTCCGTCGGATCGTTTGAAGGATTCCTGTTGGCAGTCATGTTTGCCGGTTTCTTGCAGATCATTTTAGGTGTTTCTAGGTGTGGATTTGTTGCCAAGGTCATGCCTAGCAGCGTGATCCAGGGCTTGCTGGCAGCTATCGGGATTATCCTGATCATGAAGTAGACGCCTGTTGTCGTTGGCTACATGGTTGAAGCCGGGGATCCATCCGCATCTTCATCTTTTATTGGGCGTTTTCTAAGCCGGATTCACCTTGGAGCCGCGCTAATAGGGATATTCTCAATTCTTTTCATTTTCATTTGGGATTCAACCAAGACCCTGAAGAAATTGGTCCTTCCCGCACCCTTGGTGGTCGTGGTGCTTGGGACTGTTTTTTCACAGGCAATCGGCTTCAGCGGATGTTTGGCTCCATTGGAGCCAAACATGCTTGTTCAAGTTCCCGTTCCTGAAAGCCTTAACGGCATCGCGGACCTTTTTGCACTCCCCGATTTTTATCAAATAAACAATCCTGCCGTTTACTTGGCGGCGGCCACTATCGCCGCGGTCGCATCGCTCGAAACTTTGTTGAATTTGGAAGTTATTGACAAGCTTGATCCCATGAAAAGGTCGTCACCGCCCGACCGGGAATTGCTTGCCCAGGGAGTTGGGAACATGGTTTCCGGCCTTATTGGAGGATTGCCACTCACATCGGTCATCGTTAGGAGTTCGGTCAATCTTGGCACGGGAGCCAAGACCAAGGCCTCAGCTATTATTCATGGCATCCTGCTCCTTTTTTGCGTTGTCATGCTGCCAGCGGTTCTTAACCTCATACCGCTGTCATGTCTTGCCGCCATACTCATCACTACGGGTGTGAAACTGGCTAGTCCGGGTCTGGTTTATGACAAGTGGGCCAAGGGCAAGAACCAGTTCATTCCATTCACTGTTACTGTTGTTGCCATTGTTTTA
>Ga0194130_10001526_pt1 | contig 36839 bp, 39 predicted proteins | sample TA2KigsurfametaG_FD_160084 | JGI IMG/M metagenome (GOLD analysis project Ga0194130, IMG submission 160084) | Freshwater microbial communities from Lake Tanganyika, Tanzania - TA2015050 Kigoma 12 surface | ecosystem: Environmental > Aquatic > Freshwater > Lake | place: Tanzania: Lake Tanganyika...
GCATCAGCCTCCAAACGGGCGGCCAACCAGACGCTGATCGCCGCGTCGTAACGGGCGGTGTGCTCAAAGGCTTCCAGCGCCAGGCGGCGGCGCAGGGCTGGGGTCAGGGCGCCAGCCCGAAGAGCCTCGAGAAAGGAGTCGTACTGGCCGGGGCTGGTGAGCACCGCCACATCGGCGTGGTTCTTGGCCGCCGCCCGCACCATGGCCGGGCCGCCGATGTCGATGTTTTCGATCGCGGTGTCGAACGCCACCGCCGGATCGGCCACGGTCTCGCGGAAGGGGTAGAGGTTGACCACCACCACATCGATCGGGGCGATGCCCTGGGCCGCCAGATCCGCCTGGTGGCCGGGCTCAGCCCGCTTGGCCAGGATGCCGCCGTGGATGCGGGGGTGCAGGGTCTTCACCCGTCCCCCCAGGATCTCCGGGGCGCCGGTGTGCTCTGCCACCTTGGTGACTGGCAACCCGGCGGCCTGAAGCGCAGCCGCAGTGCCGCCGCTGGAAATCAAGGCGTAGCCGGCCTCCAGCAGCCCCTTGGCCAGGGGCTCCAATCCCGTCTTGTTGGAGACGCTGAGTAGGGCCGTGGGGGCCATGGCTGCCAAGGATGTTGGTCTGGAGCCAACCTACGCAGCAGCAGCACCCACGCCATGACCACCCCCAGCAGCCCCGCCAGCGACGACCTGATCCGGCTGGGCCCCCAGCAGAGCGAGCGGCGGCTGGTGCTGCTGCACGGCTGGGGGGCCGACGCCGATGACCTGCTCGACCTGGCCGAGCTGCTGGTGGAGCCCGCGGTGAGCGTGGTGGCGCTGCGGGCACCCCTGCCCCACCCGGGCGGCAGCGGCCGCCAGTGGTACGACCTGCAGCAGCCAAACTGGCCCCAGCTGCCCGCGGCCCGGACCCATCTGCGCCAACGGCTGGAGCAGCTGGCCACCGACGTGCCCCTGGAGCAGACGGTGCTGCTGGGCTTCTCCCAGGGAGCAGCCATGGCCCTGGATGTGAGCACATCCGGCGCAGGTCTGCCCCTGGCAGGGCTAATCAGCTGCAGCGGCTATCCCCATCCGGATTGGCAGCCCGGCGTTCAGGCCATCAAAAAGATCCTGCTCACCCATGGCGAGCAGGATCCGGTGGTGCCCTATGGGGCGAGCGAAGCGCTACAGGAGCAACTGCGCCAAGGCGGCATCGAGACGGATCTGATCAGCTTTATCGGTGGCCACACCATCGACAGCAGCCTGTTTCCGGCCCTGCGCCATTACCTGGCCGGCCAGTGGCCGGCCTGAGGAAATCGCCTATCAGACGAAGGCGTATTCGTACTCTTCCATTTCCTCCCAGTCATCGGCGGCGAGGGCTTCGATGCCTTCGAACAGAACGTCTTCGCCGATGCGGTCGACGATCGAACGCAGTGACGGGAAGAGAAAATGGTTCTCCTCAGCGTACTGGGCACTGAACAGGCCCTTCTCACCCCAGAAAAAGCGATCCGTGGTGTGCTCGTTGCGGCGCACGTTGAGGATTGCGGGCGGCACCAGCAGCTCCTCGGCGATGTAGCGGCGGGCTGCTGTGACCGGCTTGTGGGAACCGGTTTCCAGGTTGAACGTGGGGACATGGGCCAGTACCCGCTGGCCGGCAAGCCGGCGGCGGCTGATCCGCTTGCGCTTCTTGGACATTGAGCGGCTCCCGCGGGGGGAGAAGTGAGGGGACGAGAAGAAACCGGAGGGGAACGAACCATGGGAGCGCAAAACATGCGCAGGGTCCGTGACTCAGCCCGCCCTGGCAGCCGAAAACCGGCAGCACGGGCGACGTCCAAACGTTCTGATGCCCGGAAGCGTCAGCCGGCCCAAAAGGTCAGTGACACCGCAACCCGCCCATTCGGGTTGCGAACAACAGGGAGAAAGGATCGGCAAAAAGTCGGATCTGTCTCTGCTGTAGCCTCAATTACCGGAAAGGGCAACAAGGGGTGTGGGCGTCACGACGTTGAGCCGCTGCCCGCTTGCGGACCGCGTCGTATTGGTCGATACCGAAGATCTTAAGACTTTTTCTCGGTTTTCCCACGCCCTTGCGAAAATTTTTTCGGCAGGCCGGCGGTTGATTGGCTCAGATGCAAGTCTCCGAAAGGTTTTTGAGCCTGCTTCGCTTTCAGTTGGCCCAGTTCGCCGACCGGGGTGATTTGCAGTCGCTGGTGGTGTACGTCACCCAGCCCGGCAACGGCAGCGCCCCAAGCTTGGTTCCCATTGGCCAGTGGCCCAGCGATGGCCGCGCCCTCCCGGCCGTGGAGGCAAGCAGCCCGCTGCGCTGGCCGGCCGAACAACGGCGCTGGCTGCCGCTGCGTCACCACAACGTGTTGCTGGGAGCCATCCAGGTGGAAACCAGCACCCTGCCCTGGCCCGACACCCTTGGCCAGCGACTGCAGGCCGTCGCCCTGTGCCTCACCGAAGCCCTCTGCCTCGACCTGGAACAACAGCGGCTGCAACAAACCCTCAAGCAACAGGAGGCGGAGCTGGGCCTGTTGCTGCACCAGCTGCGCAACCCCCTGGCCGCCCTGCGCACCTTTGGCCAGCTGTTGCTGCGGCGCCTGGACCAGGACAGCCAGAACCGCCCCCTGGTGGAGGGATTGCTGGCGGAGGAGCGCCAGCTCAACCGCTACGTCGATGCCCTAAGCCAGCTGGGCCGCAGCACGCCACCGGCGGTCTCCGGCGAGGCGGCCCAGCCCCTGCTGCTTCCACCCGGGCTGGTGGGACCGGAGGGCCAACCCCTTCCGGATTGGCTGGAGCCGCTGCTGCAGCGGGCGGCTGCTACCGCCGCCCTGCAGGGTCGCCCCTGGCAGCCGCCCATCCGCATGCCCGATTGGCATGGCGACAGCGGCGCCGTGGCCGAAATCCTGGCCAACCTGCTGGAGAACGCCTTCCGCTACAGCCCCGCCGGCAGCGCCATCGGCCTCCACTGCCAGCCCTTCGCCGGAGGTGGCTGGCAACTCGCCGTCTGGGACGGCGGGGCGCCGATTGCGCTCCAAGAACGGGAGACGATCTTCGAGCGGGGCGTTCGGGGCCGTAACGGCCAGAACCTGCCGGGCACTGGACTGGGCCTGGCCCTGGGGCGAGACCTGGCCCGCAGCCTTGGCGGTGAGCTCCACCTGGTGGTGCCACCCGCTGCCGTGGCGCCAGAGCTGCCCCCGCAGGGCAATGCCTTTTGCCTCAGGCTGCCAGGAGCCGCAGCCCCAGGCCACTGAGCAGCAGCGCCAGGCTTTCGGCCCACTCCACGCAGGCGCCATAGCTGTCGCCGCTGTGGCCGCCGAGACGGCGCCCCAGCCAGAGGGGCACCAGCACCGCCGGCACCAAACCGATCAGCTGCGGGGGGGGACCGCCGAGCCAACCCCACAGCACCAGCGCCAGCAGCAGCACCAGCAGCGCCGGTGCCAGTTCCGCCGCCAGCCCCCGCCAGTGCTGCCGGTGGAAGCCAGCGCTGCCCTGCTCGCGCAGATAGGGGAACCACTGCATCGCCACCAGGGGGGCCACCCGGCCCCAGAAGGCCGCCCAAAGCAGGGCTGAAGGCGCCGCCGCCGCCAGGCAAAGCAGGCCCGCCGCCCGCAGCAGCAGCAGCACGGCCAGGGCCTGCACCCCGGAAGCGCCCACGCGGCTATCCGCCATCGCCTCCAGGGCCCGGGGGCCGGCGCCCAGCCCATCGGCGGTGTCCATCGCCCCATCCACATGCAACCCACCGGTGAGGCTCAAACCGAGGGCCAGCACCACAGCCACTTGGGCACCCAACGGCACCCAGCCCGCCGACAGCCCCCAGAACAGGGCCTGCAGCCCGCCCAGTACCAGGCCGATCAGGGGGCCAAAGCGGGCGATGCGCTCAAAGCGCAGCGGCACGCCAGGCCAGGCCGGCAGCACGGAATAAAACACCCAGGCCCCCGCCAGGTCGGCGAGCCAGCCAGGAATCCACGCAGAAAAAGGCTTGGGCAAGCGACACCTAGCGTCAGAACAGCACCGGTTCGGCGCAATCAGCTTCCCACCCGCCTTTTCCTTCGCCATCACGGCCCGCTGCCAGCGCACCCGGGCCCGCTGCGGCTGCTTCCACACCCCCCACGGCGTGGTCACCACGCCCCGGTTCATGCCGGTGGGCACCCTGGCCACGGTCAAGGGGGTCACGGCGGATCAACTGCGCGCCACCGGCGCCCAGATGGTGCTCTCCAACACCTATCACCTGCATCTGCAACCAGGCGAAGCGATCGTGGCGGATGCCGGAGGATTGCACCGCTTCATGGGCTGGGACGGCCCGATGCTCACCGATTCCGGCGGCTTCCAGGTGTTCAGCCTGGGTGACATCAACACGATCAACGACCACGGCGTGGTGTTCCGCTCCCCGCGCGACGGGGCCCGGATCGAGCTCACCCCCGAGCGCTCGATGGCGATCCAGATGGCCCTGGGGGCCGACGTGGCCATGGCCTTCGACCAATGCCCGCCCTACCCCGCGAGCGAAGCGGATGTGGCCGCCGCCTGCCGCCGCACCCACAGTTGGCTGGAGCGCTGCATCGCCAGCCACAGCAACGCCGATCAGGCCCTGTTCGGCATTGTGCAAGGGGGCTGCTTCCCCCATCTGCGGGAGGAATCGGCGCGGGTGGTGGCCTCGATGGGCCTGCCTGGCATCGCCGTGGGCGGCGTGAGCGTGGGCGAGCCGGCGGAGGAGATGCACCGGATCGTGCGCCAGCTGGGGCCGCTGCTGCCCGACGACAAACCCCACTACCTGATGGGCGTGGGCACCCTGCGGGAGATGGCGATCGCCGTGGCCAATGGCTTCGACCTGTTTGATTGCGTGATCCCCACCCGCCTCGGGCGCCATGGGGCGGCCCTGGTGGGCGGCGAGCGCTGGAACCTCAAGAACGCCCGTTTCCGCCACGACCACACCCCGATGGATGCCAGCTGCCCCTGCCCGGCCTGCCGGAACCACACCCGGGCCTACCTGCACCACCTGATCAAGAGCGAGGAGCTGCTGGGCAAGATCCTGTTGAGCCTGCACAACATCACCCAGCTGGTGCGCTTCAGCAGCGCCATGGGCCGGGCGATCCAGGACGGCTGTTTTGCAGAGGATTTCGCTCCGTGGGACGCCGATTCCCCAGCCGCCCACACGTGGTAGCGTCCGCCTCACGCTCAGCGATTTTCGGGATGGCCGCCTACGCCTTGCAGACCCTGGCCCAGCTCCCCGAGGCCTACCAGGCCTTTGGTCCCCTGGTGGACATCCTGCCGATCATCCCCCTGTTCTTCCTGCTGCTGGCCTTCGTGTGGCAGGCCTCTGTCGGTTTCCGCTGAACCTGTCGGTTTCCGCTGAACCTGTCAGTTTCCGCTGAAGTCGAGCGACGACTACCCAGCAACCCTTGGGGCGATCCAGGTTTAGCCCTGCCGCAACACCGCCCAAGCAAAGGCCGGTAGGGCCAGCATGCGCCGCCAGCGGCTCGGCTCCTGCACCAAGCGGTACAACCATTCGATCTGCAGCGCTCCTATCCAGGTGGGGGCTCTTTTTTTGACCCCTGCCCAAACATCAAAACTGCCGCCCACGCCCATCCAGAGACCACCCCGGCGCCCCGGCAGCTGCTGAATCCAGGTTTCCTGCCGCGGCACACCCAGGGCCACCAACACCAGATCCGGACGGGCGCCGACCAGCTGCTGCTCCAGGGCCGGCCAAGCCTCGGCGCTTTGGTAGCCATGGGCGCAGAGCACCAGCTGCAGCCCGGGGAGCTCCTGGCGCAGGCGGGCGGTGAGCTGGTCCATCACCGCCGGCGAGCCGCCCACCAGGGCCACCCTCCAGCCGTGGGCCGCCGCATGACCCAGCAGATCGCGGGCCAGCTCGATGCCGGGACTGCGGCGCACCCGGAACCCCTGCCGCCCCAGGGCCCACACCACCCCCGCACCGTCGGGAATGACAAGAGCCGCCGAAGCGACCGCCGCGCCCAGGGCGGGGTCGGCCTTGGCCGCCATCGTCATTTCGGCATTGAGGGTGACGATCTGGCCGCCGCCCCGCTGCCGCAGGGCCAGGGCCGCTTCGCACACGTCGGCGCAGACGTCCACCGGAACCCCCAGAACGCTGGTGCGCCGTGGCTCGGTTGCCGTTGCTGCCATGGGAGGTGGGGTGGGGGTGGAGAATCAATAACTGGCTTGCCACTGGCACTGGTGCACCCATGGCGCAATCCCTGCCAATCTCAGGGCCAATGACCGGTTCGACCGCGTCACCAGAAGCGATCGGCACCCATCCTGCCGAAGCCTGGGTCGTGCTGCAGGAGCTCGATCAGCAGATCGATCGGGTGGTGTTGAGCCGGCAGCACCCGATCACGGGCCTCCTGCCCGCCAGCACGGCCCACACCGTGCACGGCAATTACGCCGATGCCTGGGTTCGCGATTGCATCTACTCGATTCAATGCGTCTGGGGACTCGCCCTCGCCCATCGCCGGCTGCGGGGACCGAGCCGCCGGGTCTATGAGCTCGAAGGGCGGGTGCTGCAGCTGATGCGCGGCCTGCTCAATGCCATGTTGCGCCAGGCCCCGAAGGTGGAGCGGTTCAAGCACAGCCTGCACCGGCTACACGCCATCCACGCCAAGTTCGACACAGCTAGCGGTGGCCCCGTGGTGGCCGACGACGGCTGGGGGCATCTGCAGCTCGATGCCACGGCGCTGTTTCTACTGCAGCTGGCTCAGCTGACCCGCTCGGGGCTGGTGGTGGTGCAGAGCAGCCACGAATGCGACTTCGTGCAAAACCTGGTGTACTACGTGGCTCGCGCCTACCGCGTAGCCGACTACGGCATCTGGGAGCGGGGTGACAAGGGCAACCACGGCCTGCCAGAACGCAATGCCAGCTCCATCGGCCTGGTGAAGGCGGCCCTGGAGGCCCTCGAAGGCCTGGATCTCTACGGCCCCCACGGCGATGGCAGCTGCTGTCTGGTGATCCCCCACGACGCCATCGTGCGGCTGCGGCGGGCACTGCGCGGCCTCCTGCCGCGCGAGTCGGCCAGCAAGGAGGTGGATAGCGCCTGTCTGTCGGTGATCGGCTACCCCGCCTGGGCGGTGGAAGATCCCCAACTGGCGCAGCGCACCCGCGCCAAGATCCGCGCCGAGCTGGGGGGCACCTACGGCTACAAGCGCTTCCGACGCGATGGCCACCAGACCGTGGTCGAAGACCACACCCGTCTGCACTACGAGCGGGAGGAGCTGGCCCAGTTCGAGCACATCGAATGCGAGTGGCCCCTGTTCTGGGCTTACGAGCTGATCACCGCCTGTTGCGAAGAGCGCTGGGATGAGGCCCGTCAGTGGCGCCAGCGCCTGGCGGAGGTGAGCCTGGACCAGGAGGAGGGCGCGCTGCTTCCCGAGCTCTATCTCGTGCCCGAAGAAGCGATCGAAGCCGAGCGGCGCCAGCCGGGCAGCCAGCCCCGGGTGGCCAATCCCAACGTGCCGCTGCTGTGGACCCAGAGCCTCACCTGGCTCGCCGACCTGCTGCTGCATGGGCTGATCAGCCCGGACGATCTGGACCCCATCGGCCGCCGCCGGCCCAGCCCCCTCGGGGCCGACCAGGTGCTGGTGGCCCTGGTGCCGGCCCATGCCTGCATCGCCGCGGCCCTGCAGGCAGCCGGCCTGCCGGTGGCCCAGGGCGCTGAGCACGCCGCAGCCGTGCGCATCGGCAGCTCCCAGGAGCTGGCCCAGCGCATAGCCCAGGTGGGCGCCAACCCGGCCCTGGGGCTGAGCGGCCACCCACCCGTGCGGATGGAAACCATGGCCACAGCCCGGCTGTACCGCCAGGGCGACACCAGCCTGGCCTTCCTGCCGGCCGTGCTGGAGGAAGACACCTTCTACCTCGCCGACGATCCGGAACAACTCGTCGATGCCGTGACAGCCGAACTGCGGCTGCTGCAGCGCCACTGGCGGGGCAGCGGCGCGCCCTTGCTGCTGATCCCGGTGGCCGAGGGGGCCTTCCAGGCCAACCCGGAGGCCTTTCTGCGGCTGGGAAGAGCGTTGCAAGCTGGCCTGCTGGACGGCGTGCCGGTGCAGCTGGGCACCCTGACGGACCTGCTGGACCAGGGCAGCTGGGTGGAGCTGCCACTCCAGGCGGGCCCGGCGACGCTGCCCCAGCCCCCAGCCCCTACACCGTTACGGGCCAGCACCAGCCAGGCGCCCCTGTCGGCCCGCGAAGAGCAGGACCTCGAGCGCCAGGACATCAGCATCGGCGACCTCGCCGAACGGCTCTGGCGCAGTTCCTCCCTGGAAGAGCAGGGGGAAGTGCTCGAACAGCTGGTGCGTCGCCTCGGCCCCGATTCGCGTCTGCAGGGGCCCGCCGGCAACCAGCCGGTGCGCCTGCAGGCGCTGCTGGAAGAGGTGTACCGCCGGGCCCTGGCCGAAGCCGACTGGAACGTGGTGCGGCGCGTTGCCGGAGCCCTCGACCTGGTGCATCCCCAGCTGGAGGATGCCCTCACCGACCTGTTGGTGCGCCAGAAGCAGGTGGTGGTGGGGCGCAATTACACCAGCGACTCCCGCATCAGCGAACCCCAGGGCAGCGCCAGCATCGCCGCCATGATCAAGCGCTTCAGCGGCGAAGACGGCCGGGAATGGATGCTGCAGCAGGAGCTGCTGCTCGCCCTCGATGGCCTGGCCCGCCACGAGCCCGCGCTGCTCAGCGGCAGCCTCACCCTGCAACTGGGTCAACTGCTGCTGCTGCTCACCGGTGAACTGGCCACCGAAAGCGATCTCAGCCCGATCGATGCCTTCGAGGCCCTCTGCGACCAGCCCCCCCACGCCATCCAACGGCGCCTGCGCGCGGTGCTGGCCGACCTGGAGCACGCCAAGGCCGCCCTGCAGCGCAAGGAGCAACTGCATGTGAGCGGCCGGGTGCGCTGGGACGTGCCCGATCCGCTCGAGGAACTGCCCAAGGAGGGCTGCTGGTTGCAACACCGCCTGCGGCTTGGAGCCCTGGGCCGCGTACCCCGCGATTTCTACCCCGGCATCTGGGATCTGCTGCACCACTGCCGCGGCATCGTGATCGGCGACAAGCTCGAGAAGCGCAACCGCCTCGACAGTGCGCCGCTGCTGAGCGAAAAGACCCCCGGCGAACGCAACTTCGCGGCCCTCGTGGATCACTTGCTGAGCAAGATCGAAGCCCCCGACTACCGCCAGCTCTGCACCGAAACCCTGATCACCCTGATCGCCTTCGTGGGCGCCAACCCCGAGGTGGTCTTTGACGACGACCTGGTGTTGGACGTGGTGATCGGGCACGCCGTACGGGTGGGCTGGCAGCAACGCCATCCCGACATCGCGCCTGAGCTGTACGGCCTCCACAAGGCGGAAGCCTGGGATGCCTTCTACCTGGCCTCGCCTGGCGACTGCCGCCGCTGGCAACTCGAAGCCCTGCGCCAGCTCACCGACCCAGCCAAAGCGTCCTAGATCGGCACCTCAAGGCTCATGCAGAGGTTGGGCTGCTCCACACACTGCTCGATCAGATCGGCGAGCAGCAGGGCCCGGGAGGCCTGCAAACCACCCACCGCCGGAGTCTCCACGCCGCGCACGCACTGCAGAAAGTGCTCGAGCTCGGCGTAGAGGGGCTCGATGGAGGTGGTGCTCACCTCCTCGATCACCCCATCGGAGCGATACACCAACTCACCATGGTCGGCACTCACCGACTCATGGGCACGGCGGTGAATGTGCAGGGTGCGGTTGAGGAAGTCGGTTTCCACCAGGCTGCTGCGGCAGTGGGCCGAGAGGCTGCGGATCTTGCGATGCGCCATCTTGCTGGCCGTGAGGCTGGCTACCACGCCATTGGCAAAGGCCAGGGTGGCGTTGACATAGTCGATTGGTCCCTCGGCGCTGCGCCCGCCGGCAGCCGCCAACCGAATCACCGGGGCCCCGGCCAGCTCCAGCACCAGATCGATGTCGTGAATCATCAGATCGAGCACCACCGACACATCGTTGGCCCGGTCGGCGTTGGGACTGTGGCGCCGTGCCTCCAGCACCACGACCTCCTCATTGGCCACCACCTTCACCAACTCACGGAAGGCGGGGTTGAACCGCTCAATGTGGCCCACCTGCAGCAGCCGCCCCGCCGCATCGGCCGCCTGGATCAACTCCGAGGCCTCCTCCTGACTGGCGGCAATCGGCTTCTCGATCAGCACATGCACGCCCGCCTTCAGGCAGGCCAGGCCCACCCGGTGATGCAGCAGGGTGGGTACGGCAATGCAGACCGCATCCACCTCAGGCAGCATCGCCTCATAGGACGGAAACCAGCGGCAGCCGAACTGCTGAGTGGCCAGCTCGCCGCGGACCGCATCCGGGTCGGCCACGCCGACCAACTGGGCATCCTTGATCAAGCTCAGCACCCGGGCGTGGTGCCAGCCCATGTTGCCGATGCCGATGACACCCACGCGCACAGGGTTCATGGCTGGGGCTCACGGCTGGAGGCATTATCAGGGATCGACTCCGCCACCGGGCGCTCGATCTGCACGCGTTCGATGCGGGGCCCATCCATGGCCAACACCCGAAACTGGTGCCCCTTCCAGCGCAGTCCCTCGCCCGGGGCGGGGATGTGCTGGAGCCGCTCCAACAGGAAGCCCGCCAGGGTGTGATGGCCTTCCGCCTCGGGCAACTGCAGGCCCAGCTGCCGGTTGAGTTCAAAGATCTCGAGATCACCGGCCACCGACCAGCAGCCCTCGCCCAGTTGCTGCAGATCCTGGGCCGCCTCGAGGGAATCGTCCTCATCTCCAACGATCTCACTGGTGAGGTCGGCCACGGTCACCAGGCCCTCGGTGCCGCCGTGCTCGTCCACCACCACCAGCAAGGGCTGACCACTGCGAATCAGCGGCAACAGCTCAGCCAGAGGCGTGCTCTCCTGCACCCGGGCCACCGGGGTGATGTAGGGAGCCAGAGGGGTGTCGGCACTGAGCAAGCCCCGAGCCATCGGATCGGCCAAACGCCGCAGGTCCAGCAGGCCACGCACATCATCCAGGGAGCTGCCAATCACCGGAAAGCGGGCATGGGCCGTGTCGTGCACCTCCCGCATCAGCTCCGCAAAGCTCACATCCAGCGGCAGGGTGACCATGCCGGAGCGCGGCACCATCACTTCACGCACCAGGGTGTCGCGCAACGAGAACACCCCCTCGAGGATGTTGCGTTCATCGGGCATCAGACCCGTGACACTGCCGGTTTCAATCAGGGTTTCGAGCTCGCCGGCGGAGAGCACCGGCACCAGCTCATCCCAGTTGCGGGGAAGCCCCAACAGCCGCAGCAGGGTGCCGCTGAAGCGCTCCAGCAGCGACAGCAAAGGCGCCAGGCTGCCGATCACCGAATCCAGCAGCGGCGCCAGCCGCAAGGCGGAGACCTCCGGCCGATGCAACACCCAGGCCTTGGGCAGCAAGCCGCCCAGCACGGTTGCCAGCAACACCAACAGCAGAAAAACGCCCGCATCCAGCCATCCCTGGGGAGCGGTGCCCATCCCGTTCTGGCTGCCCAGCCAGACCCCCAACCGCTCCGCCAGGCCGCGCCCAGCCCAACCCAGGGCGACCAGGGCCAGAGCCGCTCCCAACTGGGTGGCCACCAGCACCCTCCGCAGCCGGTGCTGCAGTTTCGCCACGGCTTGGGCCCCGGGCTCGCCAGCCTCCTGCAACTGCTGCACCCGACTTGGCCGCAGGCGAATCAGGGCGAATTCCCCAGCGGCAAAGAACGCCAGCAGGGCCAGCAAGATGGCCAACGCCAGGAGTTGGATCACGGAAAGCCCCACCAGGGGCGCCATCAGTAAGCCGAGAATAGAAGCAGCCATCGAATCGGGCTGGCTGCCTGCCTGACTGCCGGCCTGACTTGTGGATGGGGGTCCCGGGGATCGAACCCGGCTAAGGCGAATTATGAGTTCGCTGCATTCACCAGATTGCTAGACCCCCCCATGGGCCGAAGCCCCTTCAACCAGACTTACCAGAGGCCCCGCACCGGCGGGCTATAGCTCGCGCCCCCGTCCTGCCAGCCCGTGCCCTGGGGAGCCCCGCCCCCGGATCCGAGGCTGCCGGAATAGCCGTTCGATACGTCGCCCGTGCGCCAAGGCATGGGGTCGCTCTGCTGCTCCAGCAGCACCTGATAGGTGTTCTCCACGGCGGTGCCGTCCCAGATGATCGTTTGGTCGGGGAACCCGAAGCCCATCACCTTGGTGCCATCGCCACCCCCCATGGCGATCCCGAACAAATCAGTGATCTGGTTGGTGAGGCTGACGCCGCGGGCGTAGGGCGCGGTGTAGCTGTAAAAGCGCCTCTCCATCAGTTCGGGCGTGGTCTGCACCACGCCACAGCGGGTCACCTCCACCGGCCCTGCCTGGCCAGCCACCACGGGGGCCTCGAGGGTGGTGGTGCACACCACCGGCCCCGCCAAGGCTGGGGCGATCAGCCCCGCAGCGACTGCCGAGCTGGCAGCCGCAGCCCAGACGCCGTTGCGGCACAGGGGTGGGTTGGAAAAGGTGGCAGTCGCCATGGATCCAGGCAACCCAGCAGCGGGTGTTGTCACGTTGGCCGCAAACTAGACAACCAATTGCGTCTGCACCAGCTCTTGTCGACCGTTTCCCCGGATGCTGCGTCCCTGGTGGCCACCTCTCTGACGGCTACCCCAGCCGAGATGCGGATGGCGCTGCTGCCCCTGCTCGCCACCAAGGCCTATCGCCACGGCAGCTTCACCCTGGCGTCGGGACGCACCAGTCACCACTACGTCAACTGCAAGCCCGTCAGCCTTAGCGGCAGCGGGCTGGCCCTGCTGGGGGCCTTGATGCTGGAGCAGGTGGAGCCGGAGGCCCGGGCCGTGGCCGGCCTCACCCTCGGGGCCGACCCGCTGGTGAGCGCCGTGGCGATGCGGGCCGCCCTGGGGGGGCGCGGGCTCGATGCCCTGATCGTGCGCAAGGAGGCCAAGGGCCACGGCACCGGCGCCTGGCTGGAGGGTCCGCTGCCGGAGCCGGGCAGCACCATCACCGTGCTGGAGGATGTGGTGACCACCGGCGGCTCCTCACTCAAGGCCGTGCACCAGCTCCGGGAGGCGGGCTTTCGGGTCGAACGGGTGGTGACGATCGTGGATCGCCAGGAAGGCGGCCTGGACGCGATGACCGCCGCTGGCCTGGAGCTACGCAGCCTGTTTCTGCTCGAGGAGGTGGCTGCTGCCGCGTCGACCCTCGCCGCCAGCCAGGCCGCGTCATGAGCCCCGACCCCTGGAGTTGGCAACCAGCCGGGCCGCGCCGCTGGGAGCAAGCCACCAGCCTGATTCGACTCGATGGGGCTGATACACGACGCTTCCTGCATGGCCAAACCAGTGCCGCCATCGAAAGCAGCACTCCCGGCAGCTGGATCCCCACCTGCTGCATCACCGCCACTGGCCGGCTGCGGGCCCTGGCCGAGGTGCTGGTCGACGACGAAGGCGCCTGGCTGCTGCTGGGCGAAGGCGATGCCCAAGCCGTTTGGCACAGTCTCGATCGGGTGCTGTTTCCCGCCGATCGGGTGCGGCTGGGCCCGGTGACGCCGGTGCGGCGGATCACACCGCTGGGCGATGCCCTCGCGGCCCTGCCCCAGGCCCCAGCAGGCCAGTGGCAGGCACTGGAGCAGGGCAGCGGCTGGCTGCTGGGCCAGCAGGTGCTGCTGCTGGCAGAGGCGGCGCTGCCCCCATGGCTGGCCGAGCGCACCCCACTCACCGCCCTGGAGCAGGAGCGCTGGCGCCTCCAGCAGGGCCTGCCGACCGCCCCAGGGGAAATCAACGACGACACCAATCCGTTTGAAGCGGGGCTGGCCGATCGGGTGAGCCTGAGCAAGGGCTGCTACGTGGGCCAGGAAACCCTGGCCAAGCTGGCCACCTACGACGGGGTCAAACAGCAGCTGCGGCGCTGGCACTGGCAAGCACCCGAGGGCAGCCCGGAAGCCGCGGCCGTGGCACTGGCCCCGGGCACGGCGCTATTCCGCCTGGAGGGAGCCGACAACGGGGCTTCAGGCAGCAGCAGCCGGGCAGGCCAGATCACCTCCTCTCTGGCCCTGGGGGATGGCCTGTGGATCGGGCTAGCCCTGGTGCGTCGCCAGGCCCTGCAGGATCCCGAGCTCCGTGCCGGTGAGGGCTCCCAGGCCCCGGCGCTGCACCTGTCGCGACCACCGGCCTTCGTGGATCCACCCGTCGGGGCCGGCCGTCAACCCTGAAGCGTCAGTCTTCGAGCGTCAGTCGTGGGCCAACAGCCAGCGCACCACCGCCCAGGTGGCCAGGCTGTCGTCGCGGTTGTAGAGAAAAATCCGCTGCAGCTGGTGGCGACTGGCCTGGCCTCGGGAGCCACCGGCGCCGCGCCACTGCCGCCACTGGCGCCACCAGAGCAGGCAGCGGGCCCCATCAACGCCCTTCTGGCTCCAGGCAAAACCCAGCCAGCCGGCCACCGCCTTGAGGCCATAGCTGCTCACCGGCAGCCGCCAGTAGCGCCGCAGGCGGGCATGCACATCCAGCATCCGCCCGCGCAACTGCTGCACCTCAGCCTCAGTGGCTCCCTGGCGCTGGGCCAGGCGCACCAGGCCGATCACCTCGGTTTCGCCGTAGTGCAGCACCGGCCAGCCTGGATAGCGGGCGAGAAACCGCTGCAGGCGCTGCCACAGCCGCTGCTCGCCGTGCTCCTGCAGGGCCAGCAACGGCTGATACCGGGCCCCGGTCTCGTTCCAACCGCCGGCCCCATCGCGCTCCAGCACCAGGAAGCCGTGCAGGAAATCATCGCGGGCATCGGGATCGGATTCGATGTCGTAGAGCAACACCCCAGGGGCACCGGCGAGCTCAGGCAGCGCCAGCCCCTCCCCCAGCCGCTGGGGGATTCCTGAGGCCTGCACCCGGGCCTGGGCTACCAGCTCTGCGGCAATCTCGCGGTGTTGCTCGCCATACCCGGAGAGCGCCTCGGCCAGCTGCTCCGGATCCCGGGCCGCCAGGTCCGCCAGGCTGGTCACCCCCTGCTCCAGCAGCATCTCGCGGCGCTTGCCACCGATGCCGCTCACCTCGCTGAGGTGTCCCATCGCTGCCGCCTCCTGATCGCAGAGCCCTCGCCAGCTGCACAGGGTGCACTTCTTGCGATCACTCACCAGCGGGGGGGGCGTGGCCGGGTCGAGGTCGGCGGCCAAGCGCTGCAGGCTTTCATCGAGCTGATGCTGAAGGCCCCCGCCCAAGGCCAGGCGTTCCCGCTGCAGGGCCCGGCCCTCGCCCGCCAGCACCAGGCCATGGGGCACGGGCGCCTGCTGGTGCGCGGCCAGCAGGCGCCCCCAGAGGGCCAACACCACCCGGGCTTCGCGGGTGAGCCGCCGCCCCTGACGGGCCAGCACCGGCCGGTAGGCGAACTCGCCCCAACGGCTCTGGCCGGCAATGCGCTCCAGCAGGGACGGATGGGATTCCACCTGCAGCCCCTGGGGGCCCTGGCCCCGCAGGCGTAAGCCCACCACCCCAGGCGCCCCGCCGGCGCAGGCCGCCTCGCCGTGGCCGGGGCGCTGGGGCAGCAGGGTCTGAAAACTGCGCAGCTGGTCACTCAGGGCCAGGGCGCGATGGGCATTCCACTGACGCTCCCCTGGCTCGCCAAACCGATCGAGCCAGGCGCGGCGCCGGCAGCGCAGCCAACTGCGCAGCAGGCGATCGGTCAGGGGGAGTGGCGTGCGGGGCAGTGGCGTCAAGGAGGGCATCCACCAGCGCAAACGCTAGGGCTGGAGCGCCGGCGGCACAGCAGAATCGATCCAGCTCGGCGTTTCCGCCCCCATGGCCTCAGCCCCCCTGCCCCTGGAGGCCAGTCCGATCGCCTTCGGCACTGATGGCTGGCGCGGCATCCTCGGGGTCGACATCACCATGGAGCGCCTGCTGCCGGTGGCAGCGGCCGCCGCCCAGGAGCTAGCCCATTCCGCCCCGCAGGGCCTGACGAGCCGCGTCGTGGTGATCGGCTACGACCGCCGCTTCCTGGCCCCTGAACTGGCCGAAGCCATCTGCAGCGCCGTGCGGGGCTGCGGCCTCGAGCCCCTGCTCTGCGACACCCCCACCCCCACCCCAGCCTCCAGCTGGGCAGTGGTGCAGCGCCAGGCCCTCGGCGCCCTGGTGATCACCGCCAGCCACAACCCGCCGGAATGGCTGGGTCTGAAGATCAAGGGCCCCTTCGGCGGCTCGGTGGAGGGCGACTTCACCCAACGGGTGGAAACCCGGCTGGCCGGCGGCGGCATCAGCGTGCCGATTCCGGGCGAGGTGCAGCGGTTTGGAGCCATGAACGATTACGTGGCAGGCCTCAAGGCCAAGGTGAACACCGCTGCCCTGGCCGAGGGGCTCGAACGCCTGGGGCTGACGGTGATCGTTGACCCGATGCACGGCTCGGCGGCGGGGGTACTGCCGGCCCTACTGGGCGAGCGGGCCACGGCCAGTGGTGCCATCCGCGAAATTCGAACGCACCGGGATCCGTTGTTTGGGGGCAACCCACCCGAACCCTTGGCCGCCTACCTGGTCGAGCTGATCGCCGCGGTGCAGGCCAGCACCGCGACCGGCCGGCCGGCGATGGGGATCGTGTTTGACGGCGACGGTGACCGAATCGCCGCGGTGGATGAACGCGGCCGCTTCTGCAGCACCCAGCTGCTGATGCCCCTGTTCATCGACCACCTAGCCGGGGCCCGCCAGCTGCCGGGCTCAGTGGTGAAGACCGTGAGCGGCTCCGACCTGATGCAGCTGGTGGCCGAAGACCTGGGCCGCACCGTGCTGGAGATGCCGGTGGGCTTCAAATACATCGCTGCCGAAATGCTGAGCGGCGAGGTGCTGGTGGGGGGCGAGGAATCGGGCGGCGTGGGCTTCGGCATGCACCTGCCCGAGCGCGATGCCCCCTTCGCAGCCCTGCTGCTGATCGAAGCGCTGGTGGAGGGCGGGGTGCCCCTGGGCGAGCGGATCGACGCCCTGCAGCAGCGCTGCGGCGGTGCCGCCGCCTACGACCGGCTCGACCTGCGCCTGCCCGATATGGACGCCCGGCGGCGACTGGAGGCCAAGCTGGCCGCCGCTCCCCCCAGCGCGGTGGCCGGCAGCCCCGTGCTGGAGGTGATCACCACCGATGGGGTGAAGCTACGCCTGGGCCCCAGCCACTGGCTGATGCTGCGCTTCTCCGGCACCGAGCCGCTGCTGCGGCTCTACTGCGAGGCCCCCAATGAGGCCCGCGTGGCTGAGGTGCTGGGCTGGGCGCGGGCGCTGGCGGAGGCGGCCTGAGCCATGACCCGTTTGGTGATCGCCAGCGGCAACGCCGGCAAAGTGCGCGAATTCGGCCACTTGCTGGCTGGCCTGGGCCTGGAGATCCAGCCCCAGCCTGAGGGGCTGGAGGTGGAGGAAACCGGCGCCACCTTTGCCGAGAACGCGCGCCTCAAGGCCAGTGCCGTTGCCAGGGCCTGCAGAGAGTGGGCCCTGGCCGACGACTCCGGCCTGAGCGTCGATGCACTGGGTGGCGCCCCCGGCGTGCACTCCGCCCGCTACGCCGACAGCGACGGCGCCCGCATTGCCAGGCTGCTGCGCGAACTGGAGCAGGCCCAGGCCAGCAGCACCAACCCGAGCCGCAAGGCCCATTTCGCCGCCGCCCTGGCCCTGGCCGACCCGAACGGCACCATCCGCCTGGAGGTGGAAGGCCGCTGCCCGGGCGTGATCCTGGACGCCCCGCGGGGCACGGGAGGATTCGGCTACGACCCGGTGTTCCTGGTGCCGGAAACCGGCCTCACCTTTGCGGAGATGCCGTCAACCCTCAAGGCCAAGCTGGGCCACCGCGGCCGGGCCTTCGCCGAGCTCGCACCGGCGTTGCAACAGCTCCTCGGGCGCTGATCAGGCCGGGGCCCAAGTGCCGTGCAGGCCATAGGGAATGGCCAGGGGCAACTCCAGCACCGCCTGCTCCGTCATGTCGGCGGCGTTGAGGATCACCAGATCCGTGGCACAGCGGGCACCGTTCCACACCGGCACCAGCACCCAGCCACTGTCTTCAGCGGAGCGATCTTCGGCAGCGGAATCGGGGCGGGGCACCATCACCGGCTCGCTGACGAAACCCCGGGGAGCGGCGCTCCACACCCGCCGCTCCCCGGTGTGCAGATCGAGCTTCTCAATCGCCTGCAGCGGATCGTTGCCCTGCTCCCGCTCGGCCACTGCCATCCAGGCGAAGCGGGGCTCCAGCCCCTGCCGCGCGGGGTTGACCATGGCGAACTCGCAGCAGCGCTGCTCCAGCCACTCGCTTTGCACCGTGCCGCTGCGGGGATCGATGCGGCAACGCCGCAGCTGGCCTTCCGGAATCGACGCAAAATCGATCTCGCGAAAATCCACCTCGGGCCCGATCGACGGAAAATCCTCGTAGTAGATCGAATCCACCACCACCTCGCCGGTCGCCGCATCTTCGAAAGCGTTGAGGTGGTGGAACACAAACCCCGCCGGCGCCGGCACCTGGATCGGCTTGGCCCCGGCATGGTGGCCGGCTTGGCGTGGCACCAGCCAGAACTGCCCCGCTTCACCAGGCTTGGACGCCAGACATTGGGCCGCCCCCTTCTGACCGAGCACGAACGGCAGGGGGTTAAATGCCACGGCGTTCTGCAGGAACACCGCCCAGCTGGGGGTGATGGCGAAATCGTGGAGGAAGGCGAAGCCCTTGAAGCCGTGACGGCTGTCCGCCACCAGTTCACCGGCCCGAACCCCACCGGGCTGATCGTCCGTCGCAAACTCCATCAACCGGATGGTGCTGGTGGGTCCGGCCTTCACGCCGAAGGTGACCATGCGAGGTTCGCCGTGGTGCCCTGGGTCAAAACGGGGATGGGCACTAAAGGCCTCACCGGGCTTGAGCACTCCATCCAGTCTCGACAGCTCCCGGGTCTCGAGGGTGCGGGGATCGAGGGCATGGGGCTCAGCCGCTTCCCAGAGGGCCAGCAATTGATCGCCGAGCCGCACCACCTGGGTGTTGGCGATGTTCTTGAGCCGCAGATCAAAAGCATTGGCCAGAGGGCCGCCCGGTTTCTGAGTGCCAAACACCCCCCGGTACACAAACGTGCCGGCGTCCTCTTCAGCCAACCAACCTTCGGTGCGCACAAAACGGTTGGTCAGATAGGCCTGCCCGGCGTCGAACCGAAACGCCGCAATCATCCCGTCGCCATCGAACGGATGATGCACCCAGCGGCCACCACGTTCCAGACGACCGGGCCCGTTGCGGTACAGGGTGCCCGCCAGGTCGGCTGGAATGCTGCCCCGCGCTGCAACCAGTGGCACATCCGTGAGTTCAACACCCACGTTGCGAAAGGCACTGGACCAATCGTGACGGGCGTAGGCGAGCTGATGGCCTGTCGGCTGCGGGGAGGTGGTGGTGGTCATCCAGGAGATCCCGCTTCAGCGCTAGAGAATTGCCTTAAAAATAGGTCGGCATAGCATCCACTGCGAGCCAGAAGCTCGGCGTGGCTGCCCGACTCAACAACGCGTCCAGCAGAAATGACGCAAATGCAATCGGCATTCACCACCGTGGACAAGCGGTGGGCTACCACCAAGGTGGTGCGATTGGCCATCAGCCGATCCAAAGCCTGCTGCACCACCTGCTCCGAGGCCGAATCGAGGGCAGAGGTGGCCTCATCCAGGAACAGAATCGGTGCGTTTTTGATCAGGGCGCGGGCAATCGCAATCCGCTGGCGCTGACCACCTGACAGCATGGTGCCGTTTTCACCGATCACCGTGGCATACCCGTCCGGCAGCTGGGAAATGAAATCGTGAGCGTTGGCTGCGCGAGCAGCCACCTCAATCTGGTCAGCTGAAGCGGTGGCCAACCCATAGGCGATGTTGTTGGCAACCGTGTCGTTAAAAAGAAACGTGTTCTGATCCACCACCGAGATCAGTCGGCGCAGCGATTGCAGAGACAGATCCCGAAGGTCAACCCCATCAATGCTGATCACCCCCGAGCAGGGATCATAAAATCGACAGAAGAGATCAACGATTGTACTTTTGCCGCCCCCACTGGAGCCCACCAACGCCACCGTGCGCCCACAGGGAACCTCCAAATTGAGATCATCAATCACCCGCTCATCGTCATAACCAAAGCTAACTTGAGACGCCTTGAGCCCTATTGAGAAAGACACCAAATCACAGGGCTCTGCCGCCTCGGGCGGATCAGGCTGGGTATCCAAAATACCAAACAGATCTTTGGCAGCCGAGACACCCTGCTGCAGGGTGGAATTAGAACGGGCAATCCCCTTAAAGGGGGCGTAGCACAGATAAAGTGAAGTGAGAAAAGCAAAGAAGTTACCCGTCGTTCGGGTGCCTGCAATCACATTTTCACCGCCATACACAAGCACCGCACTGAAACCCACCGCACCCAGAATTTCCATCAAAGGCTGATTGGCCAGCTTGGCACGCGTTGTTTTGAGCGCAGCTTGCAGCACGGATTGATTTTCCTCATCAAACCGCTTGAGCTCGTAAGCCTGCATCCCAAAGATTTTGACCACCCGCAAACCCACCACAGACTCCTGCAAAAAGGAGGCCAACCGCGCCAAACTGAGCTGCCCTTTACTGGAGTGGCGCCTTACTTTTTTAGACGAGTTAAGAATCGGAGCGATTGCCAAGGGGAAGAGGATAAAAGCAATCAATGACAGGAACCAGTCTTGATAAAAAGCAACGGCAACCAACACGACCAGGGTCAGGCCGTCCTTGAACACCGATGAAAAGCCATCCACAATTCCCGTTTTGACGAGCGTCACATCTGTGAGCACACGCGACACCAGAACAGTTGAGGGATTGCGATCCACGTAAGACTGGGGAAGATCGAGAACGCGCTCCGCAAGATCGTGACGCAGATCGGCCGTAATCGACTGACCAACAGATTCGGTGAGATAGGAACCCAAATATTGGGAAACCGCCCTGAGCAGAATCACCACTACAATCAAGACAGGCGCCATATACAGACGGCCGCGATCACTTGACGGCAAGATATCGTCAAACAGATAGCGAATCACCAGAGGCACAAAGCCCGTGGAGGCACCATAGAGAAAATTAAAGAACAGGGCCAAAGAAAAGGCTGGCCACAAATGGCGGCGCCCATAGGCCGCCAAACGCGCATAGATTCCCGTCTTCATCGCATCAAATCCACCAACTCCGCAGCCGCTCTGCGAGAGGCTCCGGGAGACCCCATCGCAGCCTGCAGCTCCTTCACAGCCTGATCAAACAACGTCCGGTCATCTCGAATGCGCTGCACCGACCGGACAATGTTGGCTGCCGTAACATCGCGTTGAAGAAGCTCCGGGAAGAGCTGGCGACCCAGAATGACATTAGGCAGACCAAGAATGCGCCGGCCAATGACAAGTTTGGCGATCAGATAGGTGAAGAATGAGAAGCGATAAAGGATGACATGGGGGCAACCCAGCAAAGCCGCCTCCAGCGTCGCTGTGCCAGAAGCGATCACACCGGCATCGGCGGCATGCAGCAGGTTGTAGGCATCTGCCTCGATCAAGGCAACGGGCAGCGCCCGGTTGCCGCTGGCCTGCTCCAGATCAGAACGGTCGATCGTGGACGCCTTGAGCAGCACCACCTGCCAACCATCGCGTTTGAGCTGCTGGGCTGCCTGCAGCATCGCAGGCAACAGCAATCGCACCTCGGCCCGCCGGCTGCCGGGCATCAACACCAGCAGGGGCTGATCAGGCGCGAGGCCATGGCGATGGCGAATCTGCTCGCGGGTGCCGCTGACATGCAGCTCATCCACCAGCGGATGGCCGACATAACGGGCGAAATCCCGGCCATGGGCATTGAAGATCGCCTCCTCAAACGGGAAGATCACGGCCAGGCGCTCGATCAACCGCTCCATCTTTTTGGCGCGGCCTTGACCCCACGCCCACACCTGGGGCGCGATGTAGAAAAACACTGGGATGCCGCGCTTCTTGGCTTCCTTGGCCACAAACAGATTGAAGCCCGGGTAATCGATCAACACCACCACATCCGGGCGCTGATGATCCATCTGGTGCTTGAGCAGCTCCATCACCCGGTGGTGACGGCGCAGGCTGCTGATGATCTCCACCAATCCCGCTGCCGAGAGCAGGCGCACATCCGCCAGGATGTCGATGCCTCGGGCCCGCAGGTGATCGCCGCCGACACCGGCAATCTCCACACCAGGCAACTGACGCTGCAGCTCCTCCACCAGAAAACCACCGTGGAGGTCGCCGGAGGCCTCTCCAGCCACAAGCAAGACCCGCTTCGGGCCCACCTCAACCATGGTGCAACCGCCCGGCGAGGGGCTCTAAGCGTTGATCGAGGCAGGCCAGCAACGGCTCGAGGCTGGCCGGCTCAACCCTCAAGGGCACAAGGCTCACGCCAGCGCGGAAACGGGGCGGCAACCGTTGCCCATCCTTGACCGTGGTGACCAGGCGGGCGCCATTGGCGTGGGCCAAATCCAACAGGCGCTGCAGATCCGATTCAGCATAGACGTGGTGGTCTGGGAAGGATTCCGTGACCACCACCTGCAGGCCGCAGGCCCGCAGGGCCGCAAAGAATTTCTCCGGCAACCCGATGCCGCAGAAAGCCAGCAGGCGGGTGCCCAAGAGATGGGCCGGCGGCTCCAGGCAGAAGCGCACCGCAAAGCAGGGCTTCCCCGCAGGCCAACCTGGTGGGGCAAGCTGCGGGAGATCGGACGAGGCAACGGGCGAGGCAACCGGCGCGGGAGCCGAACCAAACCCGGTAAGCACCAACACATCGGCCCGGGCCAACTGGCGGAGCGGCTCGCGCAGGGGCCCCGCTGGGAACACCGAACGGTTGCCGAGGCCGTGGCGGGCATCCAGCACCGAAACATCGAGATCCCGTGCCAGGGGCCAATGCTGCAGGCCGTCGTCAAGCAGGATCAAATCGGCGCCGGCCGCCATGGCCAGCGCGGCGCTCTGGCGGCGGTTGGAGCCCACCCACACCACGCCGCCGCCCAGGCTCTGGCCGTATTCCAGGGCCTCATCGCCCACCTCCTCAAAGCGACTGGCGACGGTGACCAAACACGCCTGACGGCGGCGGGCTCCATACCCCCGCAGCAACACCGCCACCCGCCAACCACGGCCGGCCAGGCCCTGGGCCAGGGCGATCCCGAGCGGCGTCTTGCCCGTTCCCCCCAGGGTGAGATTGCCAATCGAGAGCACCGGCACACCGCACCGCCAGGGGCGGGTGCTGCGGCGGTGCAGCCCCACGGCGGAGCCGTAGAGCCAACCCAGCGGCAACAGCAGCCAGGCCTGCCAACTGCGGCGGTTTTGATACCAGAAACGGGGAGTGGTCAGCGGCATCGATCGCGCACCAACGCCGCCACCAGCTGGGACGGCCCCCGCAGCGGCGGCCGACCTGGCAGCGGCAACGGGTCGGCCTCGTCCTGAGCCGGAGCCGACGCAAGCAGCGCCAGGGCCGCCGCCAGGGTCGTTGCCACGTCGGAATGCTGCTGCAAGCATCCGGCCTCGACCAGCGGCTCAATCAGATCGGAAAAATTGGCCATATCAGGGCCACACAACACCGGGCGCCCCAGGGCAACGGGTTCGAGGGGATTCTGGCCGCCGTGGGGTTGGCCCATCGGATGGAAACTGCCGCCCATCACCACCACCGTCGCCGCGCTGATCCAGGCCCCCATCTCACCGATCACATCCGCCACCACCACATCCGGATGGGGCGGGGCCGCTCCTGCCAACAGCTCACTCCACAGCGCCACCGTGACCCCCTGGGCGGCAGCCAGCTCTCGCACCCTGGGGGCCCGCTGGGGATGGCGCGGCGCCAGCAGCAGCGCCACGGGCCGGGCCGCAGCGTCGCAACCAGCCCAGGCCTCCAGCCACTGCTTCTCCTCGCCGGGGTGACTGCTGGCCAGCAGCAACACCGGGCGGCCGGCAAAGGCCTGGCGCAAGCGGCTCAGATGGGCCGCGTTCACCGGCAGCGGTTCGGCATCGAGCTTGGTGGATCCCAGGGCGCGGGCATCGCGGACACCCAGGCGCTGAAACCGTTGCGCATCAGCCTGGGATTGGGCCAGGCACACCTCGACAGCCGCCAACAACCACGCGGCATACCAGCAATGGCGGCGGTGGCGCTGGTAGGAGCGCTCGCTCATGCGGGCGTTGATCAACAGCAGATGGGGCATCGCCTGCATGAGCTCCGGCCACAGCTCCGCCTCCGCCAGCACGCCCAGGCGAGGTCGCCAATAGCTACGAAACACCAGCATCGCCAGCCAGTGGTCGATCGGCACGTATTGATGAATCACCCCGGCGGGCAACACCCGGGCCGCGAGGGCCGCCGAGGTGCGCGTCACCGTGGTCACCAACAGCACCGGCAGGGGGCCCAGCTCCCGCAAAACCGGCAGCAGGCTGTTGAGCTCGCCCACGCTGGCGCAGTGAAACCACACCAAGGGCCCCGAAGGCCGCCGCCGGGTCGGCCAGCCCAGGCGCTCCACCAGCCGCCGTGGATCCTCCTTGCCTTGCACCAGCCGCACCAGCAACAGGGCCAGCCAGACGGGGGTGAGCGCCAGGGTCAGCAGCCGATAACCGCCCAGCAGCAACCAGCCGCGACCATTCATGGCGATCCCTCACCGACCAGCGCAGCGGTTGCGTGCAGCCGAGCCGCCAAAAGGGCCTGACCCTCCGCCAAGCCCGCGGGGGGATGCAGCGGCTCACCCAACTGCAGCACCACCCGCGCAAAGGGCAGGGGCAACACCGAGCGATCCCAGGAGCGCAGGCGATGGGCGCGGGAACAGAACACCGAAACCGGCACGATGGCGCAGCCCGACTGCTGGGCCAGATGGATCACCCCGCTCTTCACCTGCTCGGGAGGACCCTTGGGCCCATCAGGGGTGATGCAGACCGACTGGCACCGCTCCAGCAACCGGCGCAGGTCGCGGTAGGCCTTCACCCCGCCGCGCGTCGAGGAACCGGCCACCACGTCGAAGCCCCGCAGCCGCACCGCCACCGCGACGATCTGGGCATCGCGATGGGTGCTCAGCAACACGGCTACCCGCCTGCGGCCGTGATAGCGCAACAACGGCACAAAAAAGGCATGGCGGTGCCAGAGGGCGTAAATCACGGCGATGCCCTGCTCCTTGACCAGCCGATCCACCTCGGGATGGGCCTGGATCCGGATGCGCGAGGTGAGGCGAAACACCTCGCCATAGGCATGGAGAAGAACCCCCGCGACCGCGGCCAGGAACCGATTGTTGAGCAGGGTTCGTTTCTTCGCCAAACCGGTGATCCCAGCGTCTTCGCAGTACCGCGCTCCGCAGAGCCATTCCATCAAAAACCCCCGAAGGCCGCCAACAGACGAACCAACGGGGGTACCCCTTCACAAACCTGGCCGGACTCAGGCGGAACCAACGCCGACGTAGGAGCCGTAGAAGAACAGACCCACCACAAAGATCACAGCCATGCCGCCGGCGGTAGCCACCAGCCACAGGGGCAACACTCCCTCGGTCCAGCGGGAGCGCCAGGCCACAGCCGGGCGACCATCGGGAAGGCGATCCGGAATCCGGCCGTCAGGCAGGTTGGATTTCTTGCCGCTCATCGGGGCTCTCCTAGTGACGTGAAGAGGATTTAGTTGAAGAAGTAGCTCGAGAACAGAATGCCGATCGTGAACACGAACAGCAGCCCGAGATACAAGCTGGTGCGGTTGAGCTCAACCGGCAGGTTGTTGGGATTGGGGGAGCGTTGCATGGCTGGGGAGGAGAGACCGGCTCAGCGGCGAACGAATTGCATGGCCGCCAAGGCGCCCAGGAAGAACACCGTGGGGATGCCGAGAGCATGAACCGACAACCACCGAACCGTGAAGATCGGGTAGTTGCGGGGCGTGGTCGAAACGGGAGACTGGGTCATGGCTTATTGCAGGCGCTGGTCAAGCTGGCTCTTGCCCTCGTAGCGCTGGCTCACGACAGGAGCCTTGCTTTCCTGAGCCTGGAAATAGGCATCAGGGCGAGGCGTGCCAAAGGCGTCGTAGGCCAGGCCCGTGGACACGAACAGGAAGCCAGCCAAGAAGATGGCAGGCAGGGTGACCGCATGGATCACCCAGTAACGAATGCTCGTGATGATTTCGAAGAACGGGCGTTCTCCTGTTGAGCCGGCAGCCATAGCGACAAGCGTTCAGCCCAGTAATCCTAGGGGTCGGGCTTGGGTGGATGGGGGGCGGAAGGGCGCTTGGTTACAGAAGTTGGCGACCGCGCAGGCCGCCAGCCATCGACCTCAGCCCACCCAGCGCAGCAGGGAGCCCCGCTCGCCCAGCACGAAGCCCTTGCCATCAGCACTGAAGCTGATGCGGGTGAAATTGGAAGGCTGCTGGGCGCCCACCGGATCCTTCTGCCAGCTCTTGCCGCCGTCACCGGACACCAGCAGGGTGCCGCTGCCGCCACCGGTCCAGATCGAGCCATCAGGCGCCCAGGCCATATCGAGGTAGCCGTAGCCGTTGGTGATCGGGACCACGGCCTTGCCCCAGTCCTCCACGTTGCTGGCGTCGGGGTTGAAACGGATCTGGGCGCCGCGGGCCAGCATCCACAGCGCGCCATCGGGCTGGAAGCCCATCGACTGCAGCCGCTGGCTGCTCATCCGCTGGTGGGGCTGCCAGGTGCCCTCACCGGGGTTCCAGGTGGAAAAGAAGTTGCCCAGGCTGCTGACGCTGACGTAGCGGCCATCGTTGAAGCGGCGCAGCTCCCGCACGGCACCGGCGGCATCCTCCACCTCGGCCTGCCAATTGGTGCCGCCATCACGGGTTTCATAAACGGCGCCGACATTCGTGGCGAGCTCCGCCTGATTAGCCCCTAGGGCCGTGATCAGGTAAGGCTCACCCGGCAGCTTGGTGTCGAGAAACAGGCGGCTCCAGTTTTGGCCAGCGTCGGTGCTGTGGAGCAGCAGCCCGGGCTGACCAGCGATCCAACCCTCGTCGCCGCGGAAGTCGATGCTGATCAGACGGAAGTTTTCCTCCTCCGGCAGATCCAAGGCCCGCTCCTCCCAGCTGGCCCCGCCGTCGTTGGTTTCCAGAATCAGGCGATTGCTGCCCACCAGGAAGCCGTGACGGTCGTCGGTGAAGGCCACATCGAGGGGGTTGGCCTTGGTGGCCAAGGGCACCGGCTGCCAGGGGCTGGAGGCGGCCACGGGCAATCCCGTGGTGACGCAACCGGAAAGACCGAAACCAAGGCCCACCACCAGCAGCAGGCTGAGCAGGGGCCGCAGCAGGGCCTGGAGCGGACGGGGCAGAGATGAGCCAGACATCAGCGCAGGGAATAGAGGGAGAGGAAGAAGGCGAAAGCCAAAGCAAAGCCTCCGAAGATCAACACATTCTTCTGGCCGGGGGTCAGCCGGTTGACGCCCAGGCCGAAATTGAGATTCTCCTCGAAGCCGCTGGGCTTGTTGCGCGGGCCGATGTCTTTGAAGGCCCCAACCCGGCTGCGACAGACCGGGCAGCGGAACGCAATCGGATCCAGCTCCACAAAGGGCGTGCCGGGCGCGATCGCCAGCTTGCGCACCCCCTCCTCCGGGTCGTAGACGAAGCCGCAGCTGCGGCACTCGAAACGGTGGGTGGCCGGATCCACAGCCAGCTCAAGGCCAGGATCTGGCTCAGGGGCGCCACCGGTTTCGCTCTGGGGCTCGAGATCGTGCTCGGGTGTGGGCTCGGGAGTGAGCTCGGATGTGGAGTTGGAGCTCATCCCTGGGCCTCAGGCGGTGGCGGCAGTTTATCGACGGCGCTCCGGGGCCCGTGCCACGCCCGATGCCGACGACCTCCGGGCGCGGATGCCAGACTGCGCCGCAGGTTGGCCTGGCTCGCATGTTTGTGCTCTCCGGCTACGACGCCCTTCTCGGCTTCCTGCTGATCTCAGCAGCGGTGCCGGTGTTGGCGTTGGTGGCCAACAAGCTGCTCTCGCCGAAGAGCCGCATGGGCGAGCGGGAGCTCACCTATGAGTCCGGCATGGAGCCCATCGGCGGCGCCTGGATTCAGTTCAACATCCGTTATTACATGTTTGCGCTGGTCTTCGTCATCTTCGACGTGGAGACCGTGTTCCTGTATCCCTGGGCCGTGGCATTCCACCGTCTCGGCCTGCTGGCCTTCATCGAAGCCCTCGTCTTCATTGCCATCCTGGTTGTGGCGCTGGCCTATGCCTGGCGCAAGGGCGCCCTCGAGTGGAGCTGATCTGAGATGACCCCAACCTCTGCAACTTCAGGCATGGCCGAGGCCCTCTCCATCGACGCCCTCAAGGATCTGCGCGCTGCCAGCTGCAATCCGGTGGGTGCTCCCACGGTCACCTCGGATCTGTCCGAGAACGTGATCCTCACGACCCTGGATGACATCCACAACTGGGCCCGGCTCAGCAGCCTCTGGCCGCTGCTTTACGGCACCGCTTGCTGCTTCATCGAATTCGCAGCTCTGATCGGCTCCCGCTTTGACTTCGACCGCTTCGGCCTGGTGCCGCGCTCCAGCCCCCGCCAGGCCGATCTCTTGATCGTGGCCGGCACTGTGACCATGAAGATGGCCCCGGCCCTGGTACGCCTCTACGAGCAGATGCCGGAGCCCAAGTACGTGATCGCCATGGGGGCCTGCACGATCACCGGAGGCATGTTCTCCGCCGACTCCACCACCGCGGTACGTGGCGTGGACAAACTGATTCCCGTGGATCTGTACCTGCCCGGCTGCCCGCCGCGGCCCGAGGCGATCTTCGATGCGGTGATCAAGCTGCGCAAGAAGGTGGGCAACGAGGCCCTGGCCGAGCGCGGCAACCTCCAGCAGACGCACCGCTACTGCACGGTGTCCCACCAGATGAAGGCCGTGGCGCCCATCGTCAACGGCCAGTATCTGGCGGCCGAAACCCAGAAGCGGGCCCTGGCGGCTGCCAGCGCCCTGCCGATGCCCGTCCCGACAAACGCCATCCCCGCCCCCGCTGACGCCTGAGCGTTTCCGAGCCTCGCCATGCCTGCAGACACCCCCACCCCCCAGACCGACGCCAGCAACAGCGGAGCGCTGGACAGCCCAACAGCTGGCGCGGTGGGCCAATGGCTCGCCAGCCAGGGCTTTGAGCAGTTAGCCCTGGGCAACGACCACCTGGGCATCGAGATGATCGGGGTGGACGCCGTGTTTCTGCCCGTCATCGCCACCGCCCTCAAAACCCAGGGCTTCGACTATCTGCAATGCCAGGGCGGCTACGACGAAGGGCCCGGCGGCCGCTTGGTGTGCTTCTACCACCTGGTGAAACTGGCTGCCCTGGCGGTTCGCTCCAGCTCCGGCGTGGTCGCTGCCGATCAACGCCCTGAAGAGGTGCGGCTCAAGGTGTTCCTGGAGCGCGACGGCGAGCTCACCATTCCCACCCTCTACGGCCTGTTCCGCGGGGCGGATTGGCAGGAACGGGAAACCTTCGACATGTATGGCATCCAGTTCGCCGGCCACCCCCACCCCAAGCGCCTGTTGATGCCCGAAGACTGGAAGGGCTTCCCCCTGCGCAAGGACTACGTGCAGCCCGACTTTTACGAAATGCAGGACGCTTACTAAGCCCCGCGCTGGTGTTTGCGGAAGAAGCGCATCACCGCCAGGGCAACGCTGCGGGGGTCGTGGCGCAGGGTGGCGGTGGGCCGGGCTCCCTGCAGTGGAGCCAGGGTGACGTCGTAGCCCTGGCGGCGCAGCTGGCGCCCATCGCAGGTCACTGGCTCAGCCCCCTGATGGCGGTAATGGGCAACGAGGGCGGAATCATCCAGATCCTCCTGGGCCAACACCGCCGTGAACAGGCGCTCCTCCACGCCGAGGCTGGCCAGCTGAGCCTCGATAGCCCGGAGATGCCCTTCCACATCGAGCCCATCGGTTTCGCCGGGCTGGGTCATCAGGTTGCAGATGTAAAGGCGGGGCGCCTTGCTGCGGCGGATGGCCTCCACCAATTCAGGCACGAGCAAGTTGGGCAGCAGTGAGGTGTAAAGGCTGCCGGGGCCCAGCACGATCAGATCGGCATTGGCAATGGCCTCCAGGGCCCTGGGCAGGGCTGGAGGCCGCTCCGGGATGCAACCCAGCCGCACGATCGGGCTGGCGGCATGGCCAATCTTCGATTCCCCTTCAATCCGCTCACCGTTTTCGAGCTCCGCCCAGAGGCGCACGTCGGCATTGGTGGCGGGCACCACCTGCCCCTGCACGGCCAGCACCCGGCTGCTGGCCGTGATCGCCGATTCCAGGTTGCCGGTGATGGCCGTGAGGGCCGAGAGAAACAGGTTGCCGAAGCTGTGGCCCTCGAGGCCGCTGCCGGCCTTAAAGCGGTATTGAAACAAGCGCGTGAGCAGGGGCTCCTCCCGGGCCAGGGCGGCCAGGCAGTTGCGGATGTCGCCGGGCGGCTGCACCCCGAGCTCCCGGCGCAGCACCCCACTGCTGCCACCGTCATCCGCCACCGTGACGATGGCGGTGAGGTTGCTGCTGTAGCGCTTCAGGCCGCTGAGCAGGGTGGAGAGCCCGGTGCCACCCCCAATGGCCACGATGTTGGGCCCCCGGTTGAGGCGGCGCTGGGCCAGCAGGGCATCCACTAACAAGGTGTCCTTCTCCGGGGCCAGGGCCTGCTGGATCGAGCCGAAACTGCGGCTCTGGCCCAGCCAAATCAACACGGCGCCAACCAACAGCACCAGGGGCCCGGTGATCTTGCGAGGCAACACCCCGGTGACCTGGGCCAGCAGCCATTGGATGCTGGAGAGCATCCAATAGATGGGCTGCAGATCGGCCCACACCGCCGCACCCAGGAGGGCCACCAGCAAGCCCAAGCCGGAGGTGAGCACCCAGCGCTTCACCACCAACCCAGGCTGCAACCAGCGGGCCGCCCGCCTGGAGCGGCTCATCAGATCCTTCTGGCGCAGATCGCCGCGGCCCAACCAGCCCGGTTTCGGCAGCGGTCGGCGGGAGCGCCGCAATCGGGAGGCCGGAGCGGGGGGGCGCAAAGGGCTGGGGAGGACGCTGCCGCAACTGGCTGAACTTTACGGAGGCTGTTCGCGGGCGCAAAGGGTCAGGATGGGATCCAGCTTTGCCGCGCCACCCCTGGCTTCCTCCGCACCACCAGAGGCCCGACCCCAGACCCCGCCGCTGGCTGTGATGGACAACCTCAGCGTGCGCTGGGGCAGCCGACGGGTGCTGGACGGGGTGAACCTGCAGATCGCGCCGGGGGAACGCCTGGTGGTGGTGGGCCCTTCCGGAGCCGGTAAATCCACGATCCTGCGGCTTCTGGCCGGGCTGCAGTTGCCCAGCAGCGGCCAGCTCAGCCTCTACGGCATTCCCCAGACCTACCTGCGCCTCGATCAGCGCAACCCTCCGGATGTGCGCCTGGTGTTTCAGAACCCCGCTCTGCTGGGATCGCTGACCGTGCGCGAAAACGTCGGCTTCCTGCTCTATCGCTTCGGCCGCCTCAGCGAACGGGAGATCCGCGACCGGGTGGGCGCCGCCCTCAACGCCGTGGGGCTGCATGGCACCGAAGAGCAACTCCCCGGGGAGCTCAGCGGCGGCATGCAGAAGCGGGTCAGCTTTGCCCGAGCTCTGATCAACGATCCGGGCAAAGTCAGCGATCAGATGCCTTTGCTCCTGTTCGACGAACCCACGGCCGGCCTCGATCCGGTGGCCTGCACCCGGATTGAAGATCTGATCGTGCGCACCACCGATGTGGCGCAGGCCACGTCAGTGGTGGTGAGCCATGTGCACAGCACGATCGAACGCTCGGCTGAGCGTGTGGTGCTGCTTTACGACGGGCAGTTTCGCTGGAGTGGCACGGTCGAAGACTACCGCCATTGCAGCGATCCTTACGTGGTGCAGTTCAGGAGCGGTAGCCTGCGCGGACCGATGCAACCGGCGGAGTCCTAGACCATGCGCCGCAGTATTCGTGAGGCGATCGTCGGCTTCTCCCTACTGGCGGCCATTGCCAGTGCCATGGGACTGTCCTTCTGGCTGCGTGGCATCTCCCTAGGGCGTCAGAACTGGACCGTGAAGGCCAACTTCGATGAAGCGGCGGGTTTGGCCGAGGGCTCAGCGGTGATCTATCGAGGGGTGCTGGTCGGCACCGTGCGGAAGGTGCGGGTCACCCCGCAAGCCGTGGTCGCCGAGCTGGAAATCAACCATCCCGACCTCAAGCTGGCTCGGCCTGCCTTCGCCCAGATCGGCGAGGCATCCCTCTTGGGCGGGGACGCGCAAGTGTCCCTGGTCAGCAGCGGCAAACCGTTGCCGCCGAGCGCCCCGAATCCGCGCTCCAAGGCCTGCAATCCCAGCCTGGCCCTGTGCAATGGCGCCACCATCCCAGGACTGCAAGGGCCGAGCCTCACCAGCGTGACCACCCTGATGCACAAGATGCTGGTGGAAGCCGACCAGATGCAGCTGCTGAGCAAGGTGTCGACAGCCACCAGCAGCTTCGACCGCACCGCCAAGGACACCTCCAACTTCATGAAGGATGGTCAGGCGCTGGCCAAAGAGCTGGAGAGCACGGTGAAAGCGGCCCAACCCACGATCACCAACCTCAACAGCAGCAGCGCCCACCTGCGCCGCCTGATGGCGGCCCTCGATAACCCAAAAATCCTGCACGAGCTGAAGGCCACCGTCAGCAATGCCGAGCAGCTCACCGCCAAGTGGAATGCCGTTGGCGGTGATGTCACCAAGCTGACCGATGACCCCCGCTTCATGGACGGCATCCGCAACGTGGCCGTGGGTCTGGGCAAGTTCTTCGAAGAGCTCTACCCGGCCCAGACCGGTGCCGCCCGCGACAAAGCAGCACGGACCCAGGCGACTACACCCCGCTGATCGCCTCCATGGCGATGGCGGCGATGGCCTGATCGCTGGCCTTGGGCAGCTGCACATACTTGCCACCGGCGGCCTCGGCCAGGTCCTTGCCCATGCCGCTGCCGATGAACTTGCGCTCGGTGTCGATCACCAGCAGCTTGATGCCCAGGGCCCGGTACTTGCTGGCCACCTGCTTCACCTCCTCCTTGAGGTCCACCGGCTCCTCGCCCTCCAGCTGGGGTTGACCCAGGGAGCGGCTGAGGGGCACGTTGCCGCGGCCATCGGTAATCGCCACCACCACCACCTGGCCCAGATCACCCGTGGCCAGAGCGTTGGCCCCCACGCGTGCGGCCTGGGAAAGACCGTGGGCCAGGGGTGACCCACCGCCGCAGGGCATGGATTCCAGCCGCCGGCGAGCGGCGGTGATCGAGCGGGTAGGGGGCAGCAGCACCTCGGCCTGCTCACCGCGGAAGGGGATCAACGCCACCTCATCACGGTTTTCATAGGCCTCGGTGAGCAACCGGATCACGGCCCCCTTGGCGCTCTGCATGCGGTTGAGGGCCATCGAGCCGCTGGCATCCACCAGGAAGATCACCAGGGCTCCAGCCTTGCGCTGCAGCTGCTTGGCCCGCAGGTCACCGTCTTCCACCACCACCTTGCGATGGGGCTCCCGTTCGCGACGAGATTTCTGGTAAGGCGCTGCGGCCCGGAGGGTCGCATCGACAGCGATGCGCTTCACCGGGCCCCTCGGCAGCATCGGCTTCACGTAGCGCCCACGGGAGTCGCTGAACACCACGGCTCGGCTGCCGCTGCCGCCCGTTTTGGCCTTGGCCGAAGAGAACAGCAGCAGGTCGGGATCGATGGCGATGGCCTCCGGATCCAGCAGAAACTCCTCAGGCACCTGGGGCGGCGCCTGGTCTTCGGGCGTGTCGTCCTCCTGGTCGTTGTCGGGTTCGTCGTCGTTGTTGGGTTCGTCGGGTTCCTGCTCGTTGTCCGGGGGCTCGGGCTGCTCCGGCTCCTGCTCCCCCGGTGGCGGCGGCGGTGGCGGTTCCATCGGCTGATCGGGATCGGGGGGCGGCAGCTGCAGAGCCCGCGGTGCGATCACCAGCCGCACGGCCACCTGCAGGTCGTCGGCCTCGACCCGATCACGGCCGCTAAGGGCCGCATGGGCCCGGGCCACCCGCACCGCATAGAGCTCACTGCGATGTCCCTCCACGCCGCCGCGCAGGGCCTCGTTCACCAGGTAGACGATCTGCTCACGGGAGATCTGCACATCAGGGAGCCATTGGCGGGCCAGCAGCAGCTGGGTAGCGAGGGCATCGGTCTCTTCCTGCCACTTCTGCCGGAAGGCCTCGCTCGATTCGGCCTGGGCCATGGCGCTGCGGGTGATCTCCACCCGCTGATCCAGCTCCAGCACCTGGTTGGCGCTCAAGGCGATGGCGAAGCGATCCAGCAGGTGATCGCGCACCGCCCCCTCCTCGGGGTTGTAGGTGGCGATCAGCAGGCAACGGCAGGGGTGCGACAGGCTCAGGCCCTCCCGCTCGATCCGGTTTTCGCCCGAGCCCACCGCCGCCAGCAGCAGGTTGGTGACATTGTCGTCGAGCAGGTTGAGCTCGTCGACATAGAGCACGCCCCGGTGGGCTTCCGCCAGTAGGCCCGGCTGGAACACCGCCTGGCCGCTGGCGAGCGAGGCCGTCACATCCACGGAGCCCACCAGCCGGTCTTCGGTGATGCCTAGAGGCACCTGCACGAAGGGGGCCGGGATCACCCGGGTGGGCAGCAGGGCGCTGGCATCGACGCCGGTGGGGTCGGCGCCCAGCTCGGTAAGGCGTGCACAGGTGGCGGCGTCCCAGTCGTCGGGGCGCTGGGGATCGATGTTGAGGGCCGTGCCGCCCACATCCAGCACGTCGATCGGCGGCAGGAGGGCATGCAGCCCGCGGGCCAGCACCGATTTGCCGGTGCCGCGCCCACCGGCGATCACCACACCCCCCAGACCGGGATCCACCGCGGCCAGCAGCAGCGCCAATTTGAGGGTGCCATGGCCGGTGATGGCGGCCAGGGGAAAGGCGCGGGCAGCGGCGTCGCTGGTGGTGGCGGCTGTTCCGCTTGCAACCATGGAGGGGCCTGGGGCCGATTCACGTGCGCGTCAGTCTCGCTGATCAGGCCAGCGGCGGTGCCACGCCGAGCCTGGCCATCGCCCTTGGCGCCAACCTGCCCAGCCGCGTCGGCGGCCCGATCGCCACCCTGATCGCGGTGCGGCCCCTGCTGGAAGCCCGCGTGCGGCAGTGGGGGCGCAGCCTGGCGGAGGAACCTGCCGCCTTCCACTGGTCACCGCTGTTTGAAACCGAACCCGTGGGCGGACCCCCAGGCCAGCCGGCCTACATCAACGCCGTCGTGCGCGTGAACGGGTTAGCCGAGGGGCAGACACCCGCAAGCGCCGAGACGCTGCTGGAGCAGTTGCAGGCGCTGGAGCACCACTTCGGCCGGGAGCGCCAGGCGCGCTGGGCCCCCCGCAGCCTCGACCTCGACCTGCTCTGGTGGGGGGATCTGACCTGCTACACCCCCCAACTGCAGCTGCCCCATCCCCTCTGGCGCGAGCGGGACTTCGTGCTCGCCCCTCTGGCAGCCCTGGAAGGCCTGGCACCGGAACCCGGATGGGCGGCGGTGCCGCTGGCCGGCCGGCCCGGCTGGCCGGAGCAGCTGCCAGCGAATGGGCTCACCAGAACAACCGAGCCCCCAGGGAGGCCAGAGCCGCATCCAGACTGATTAGCCGCAGGTTCTCCAGCTCGGCCTGGGCCACCAGCACCGCATCCACCGGATCAACCTGAGAGTGGGGAGCCTGGGCATGGGACAGCTGAACGTGGGCGATCTTGCCGGCCCGCTGCAGGTGGTTGGGCCACACCGGCAGAAAGGCCAGTCCATCGGCCTCCAGCAACTGGGGAAAGCGCTCCAAGGCCACCTCCAGGCCAGGCAACTGACCGACCCGATGGGCTGCGGCTAGTTCAAACCAACTGGCGGCACTCACCACCACCCGCTGCGCCGGATCGCGCAACACCGCCCGGACCGGCTCCGAAAGCAACCGGGGAGAACACCACCACCACTGCAGCGCGTGGGTATCGAGCAGGAAACCGGAAGCAGCCGGGGGATCGGTCATGGCAGATCGCGCATGGCAGGGTGCGTCAGGGCCGGGCGAACCGGGCCCCGGGCACCAAGGCATAGGGATCGATCGCAATCCCCTCTTGCACCAACCGCCCCGGCACCCGCCGCGTCAGCGCATCAGCCTCCAAGGGCACCAGCCGAGCCCAAGGCACACCGCGCTTGGTGAGCACCACGGTGGCGCCCTGATGGGCAGCATCCGCCAGCCGCGAGAGCTGGGCCTTGGCCTCTCGCAGGTTCACGTGGCGCGTCACAGTCATACGCAGGAGTGGGAGCGGGGAGCAACTGGGGAGGCTTCTTTCAAGTGTTAGCCATGTAGTCACACTGGTGACCACATGTCGGACACGCTTGAAGCCAACCGCTCGGCTGAAGCGAACCGAGAGCCCCTGCGCGATGCTGGCCCCACTGCTGCAGCCACCGCTCGCCCATGGCTCCCCTCCCCGCTCCCGAGCCTGCGCGCCACCTCGAAACCACTGCCGCGCTGGACGCCCGCAAAATCCGCTTCGAGGTCAACCGCGTCGAGCTGCCGATGGGCGTGGTGGGGTGCTTCGGCCTGATCCGCCACCCCGGCGCCTCCCTGGCGGTGCCGGTGCTCGACGACGGCCGGGTGGTAGTGCTGCGCCAATACCGCTTCGCCGTGGCCACCCGCCTGCTGGAATTTCCCGCCGGCACCCTCGATGACGGCGAAGACCCGCTCAGCACCATGCGGCGGGAGCTGCAGGAGGAGGCCGGCTACAGCGCCAGCCGCTGGGATCCGCTCGGAGCAATGCTGCCCTGCCCGGGCTACTCCGATGAGGTGATTCACCTGTTTCTGGCCCGCGAGCTCAGCCCCCTGGCCGAGCCCCCCGCCGGCGACGACGACGAGGACCTGGAGGTGCTGCTGATGGAGCCCGGCGAACTGGATGCGGCGCTGGCCAGCGGCGACGAGTACCTCGACGGCAAGAGCGTCACCGCCTGGCTGCGGGCCAAGCAGCTGCTGGGGCTCTGAGGGCAGGGTTCGCAATGACTC
>Ga0194130_10001528_pt1 | contig 36773 bp, 35 predicted proteins | sample TA2KigsurfametaG_FD_160084 | JGI IMG/M metagenome (GOLD analysis project Ga0194130, IMG submission 160084) | Freshwater microbial communities from Lake Tanganyika, Tanzania - TA2015050 Kigoma 12 surface | ecosystem: Environmental > Aquatic > Freshwater > Lake | place: Tanzania: Lake Tanganyika...
TTTCAGCGTCATTTTCGCGCATATGTCCCATGTAAACACTGCCATCAGGGTAACTGTAGATGTGTTCTTGGATCACCAACTGACGCGCTAGTTCGGCTTCTTCTTGTTCGATTTGTCTTGCCATTTTCTCTCTTTCTAAAAATCCCAGTATACTTGAATTCAAATAATAATGATGTTCCATCAACGCTGAGATATCATAAAATCATGAAAACATTTCAATTTTATTCAAGATAAAAAAGTGTTAGTACATAGACACATACATATTAACCTTACCTGATGTTGCTCGATTGCCTGTGGGTGGGGTGGGGGGTGGTTTACTCGCCGCAGAAGAAGGGCATTGAGCTCTGGTTGTCGCACTCAGCGATGAAGTCGTATTCTGCGCTGGTAGTGAGATTTGCCATGATACACTCTTGTAGGAACTCGCGAGTCATTTTCTCCGTGTCGCAGACGAAGGGTTGTTCAGCGTCTTCATCACCCCATTTCTCCGCATGGTTGAGTTTCATTTTGCGAACGTCAACTGCTGGAAGTGCTGGAGCAACTGGTTCGATGTCGACGGCGGCATGCTTGGATGCGGAAAGAGCAGTTGCTTCGAGATTCAGGCGTACGCGAGGACCGTGAGGGTGAGCGTAAGGATGGCGACGTTGAGGTTGTTGTTCCGCTGGCTTCAACGCGGCTTGAAGCCATGGTTTGGAACGGCGTTCTTGATCGCGGTAGTACGCTTCATCACGGTCACGTGTCTCACGCTCACGCCGCTCCGTGTCTTCGCGGAGACTGTCGTATGAATTTCGGCGCTCGATGTAGTAACGCTCTTCACGACGGGGCTCACGCTCAATGTAGCGCTCTTCACGACGGGGCTCACGCTCAATGTAGCGCTCTTCACGACGGGGCTCACGCTCGATGTAGCGCTCTTCACGACGGGGCTCACGCTCAATGTAGCGCTCTTCACGACGGGGTTCTTCACGGCGGGAACGGTATTGAGGGCAGTAGGACGACGTGTGTCCGGTCTTGTTGCAGATTCGGCAGGCTTGATTCAGGAGCGTTGGGCAGATGACTTTTCCATTGGGTCCGGGCTGGTCCTTGACGTAGTGGCTGATGTATTCCTTTTCGGGACGTCCGGCATCAAAGCACACTTTGCAGTATGGCTTGGTAGAAGCAGAGACGGAGGAGGCGGTATTTCTGGACGACGACGACATTGTATACGATTGTTTGTTTCTGATTGGAAGCACTGTTGTTGAGTAATTTGACAAAAAAACATTTCAATTTTTCTCAAATCCATTGAATCATGACGGATCATACTTTTTTACTCTAAATGTCCAGCGACCATTGTGGCCGAAAAAGACCGAACAAATTCTTCTAAGTCTTTTTCTGTTAGATCACTTCGTTTCCCCCTAGGTACCTTAGGGGTACGAATTTCATCTTCTTCTATCGCCGTGGATATAGAAGACGTATGTAGTTGCATGATATCCATCACTACGGAAAAGTTAATATGATATACCAAGATATTTTTATATTACAATAGTTCGTAAATATGTTCATTCATATCACGGTGTACACTCATCGGGCGTAAACAATGATAGTCTGAATACGCTCCATTCCGAATACCGTTTCGTATATCGTCATTCATTCCAAAATACAGTCGATCAAACCGACAAAATCCGGTAGTTGATTCTTTCAAACATATGAGATTATTGGTCTTTACATTCCAATCCATCACTGTTTTATAAAGCAACTGTTGGTCAATGTTCCACCCCTCTTTTCCAGGCGCGCCATCAATCACACGAGACATCGCTATATTTTTCAGTGTATTACGAATATCATCGACACTCTCTATTTTGAACAAGTCTTTCCACACTTTCGGAGTCGCCACATTGTAACACATTGCAAGCTCATTGTACTCGAAACATATATTTTCCCGTAAATAGATGAACTTGTCATTGTCGTATGGGCGGATATTTTCAGTGTAATATGTGCGGTTCATTGGTAACATATCCATATCTGTTATCATCACTCCATTTTCATAAGGTAATAAGCATGGGTAAAATAAACGAATAACCTGTGCAGTATAACTCGTCAATACAAATTCGATCGGCTGGAATAATATAATGTGTTCTTTGTATTCTTGATACTCCGCTGGGATTGCATGTGCGATGAGGATAATTTTTACATCTACGCCTGGATACAATTTTTTCCATGTTCTTACAAAGATTGGAATGAACTCAATATACAATGGATTCTCGTTAACAGCAGTTACAATACAATCGAGTTTCATTAATGGATGTTATATATTTATGTATTTCAACAACACATTATTTACAACAAACAAACGTGAACCGGTGATTGTGGTCATGTAGACATGATATCTGCGCCATATTTTGCCCGAACTTTATCACCTAAATTATGAAGTGCGAGAGAAATGGCTATCTTTTCAGCATCAGTGTTGATCTCGGAAATCAGACATGAAAACGTATGAGCACCGGTCCATCGAAATCCATTGATTGTATCTTTCCGGTCAAATACTAAAGACATGAATATTTTATTCGGTGTCTCTCGTAGGACCCGTAACATCGTGTATTTTGGAATATGTTTTGCCCATCTCTTCGATATTGATTCATGCAACATGGGATCACTCGTATTATCATTTTCAGTGGATGTCGACTCTTCTAACTCGGTTACAATCTGGTTGGCGTGCTCTAGTTTTTCAATGATTGGAATTTTAACGGATTTTGAACTGACCCATGGTTTCGCAAGTTTCGGATGTGATTCTACTTTGAAATATTCTCTCGGTTGTTGCTTTCCATTTTTGAGATAGACCATTTCGCGGTAATATACGACATATTTCTTCATCATGTTTTGTGTTATTCCTGGCGGAAGTATTTGCGCGGTCTGCTTTCTCTCGCGTTTTTCATTTTTGACAATGCTGAGTGGTTCTTCCATTTTGTATATCCAACGTAGAAAACATATAAAAATAAAACGCTCCTAAATAATAAGATTCACAGAATCGCGATATCGTAGAAAGGAAACATGGACGCGATTCGTGAGAAAAAACGCACACTGTCATCACAACTTATTTTCAAGTTGTCGCAAATCGGTTTTGCACTTCATAGTACATTGTGTTATACAAACCGAATCGACCTGGGAATACACGATTACGCAGAATATGCTGCTCAATTACGAGATGGCGACTCTATTTTTATTTCTACCACCGAAACAAAAGTACCTATCCCCCTTATATCAGCAATCTTACGTGCACGGAAAATCCGTGTAATATTTTATATCATGGAAGAACCACTTGTTTCATGGAACTTTATTGAGCAGATCCTTCCAGTGAGCTCTCAAATATTTATTCAGAACAACACGTATGACCACCCGAATATTCATATTATGCCGATTGGAATACGCGACTGTGGATCTATTGTCGCGATGCATCGACGTTTCAATCATCGCCATTTATTAGAAAAAGGTGTATCATTACGAACAACGTTGAGTGCGAATTTTCGACCGATGAAATGCTTACTGTGCTTTAGTGTATGGACGCATTCTTCCCGAAAAGAATGTTACGATCTTTTTAAGCAGGCGCCATTTGTTTACAATTTAAACGACGATCCTTCTCCGGAAATGCTCGAAGCACGCGAGAAACGCGATACCCCCGAATATTTTCATGAAAAAGTTCCTGAAACTACCGTATATGATAAAACACTGAGTAGTCGTTACGCACTTTGCCCCCGTGGATGCGGGTATGATACCCACCGATTTTATGAATGTATTTATCTTGGATGTATTCCTATTGTCGTTCGAACGAATACCGTCTTTGACCGGTTGTATCATGTGAAAACTGGGTTTCCATGCCTTGTGGTTGATAAATGGGCAGACGTCACGGAGGACTTGTTAGATCAGTCCTATCCCGAATGCTTCTCTCGGTTACAGGCATTTCATGCAAAGTATCCGCGGTTCTTAACGGACCTGGATAGCATCGATGATTTGTTGAAAGGGTTGTAAACATTTTATTCTTTTCATTGCATATATATAGTAGTCAATGGATACAAGCACAATCGTTATTGTATTCATTCTTAGCATATTTATTTTCATAGTTCTTTTTACTTATATAACTGAAAATAATCACGCTAGAGGTGACATCACAGACGAGATCCACAAAGAAAGTATACCCCTCCATATTTATCAGACATGGCATAGTAAATACGATTTACCAGAAAAAATGCGCAAATGTAAAGAAACATTGCACCGACAAAATCCAGAATTTGTTCATTATTTATTCGATGATGATGACTGCCGAACATTTATTAAAGATAACTATAGCGATGACGTTGTAAAAGCGTATGATTCACTCATACCAGGTGCTTACAAAGCTGATTTATGGAGGTATTGTATTCTTTACAAAAGGGGTGGTGTCTATATGGATATCAAATTCAAATGTGCTGATGAAGTCAAACTAATCGATCTAGTACATAAATCGTGTTATGTAGAAGATTATGCGCATGGCGGTCAGCGTGGCGTGTATAATGGAGTCATGATATGCAAGAAGGGGGACCCCAAACTATTAAAAGCGATCAATTCGATAGTTATCAATGTACAACAAAAATACTACGGTGAAACCGCGTTGTCACCGACTGGTCCGGGGTTACTTGGGAGAATATTCACAGATGATGAATTTCGCGACATTCCATTTCAATTCATATCTCATTCGAAATATGATGGAGCACATGGTTCACATGACTCACATAAAATTATACGAAAATCGGATAACAAAATCTTATTTGTAATGTACCCGGAATATAGAGCAGAGCAACAACAATACAAGGATTCGCATCCTCACTATCATCAATTATGGTACAAGAGACAGATCTACCGATGAAAGTATTGTATCTACCTAGTATATACGGTTCTGAATGACTACTACTACAACTCGTCATCGTGATCGTCGTCACCGATGGTCGATGAAATACAAGCGCAGTATCAACTGCCGACATCCGCGGGGATTCTCTCAACGCCAGCATTGCAAATATGGACGGCGGGGGTGGAAGACAGTGACGACAAGAGCACGGCAGAGGCAAACCAAGTTGGCAAGAGATTAAATTGAAATGTTTTTATTGAAAATTAGTATAAATGTATTATCCTCATAGATTATATAACATGCAGTCATATATTCGAAAATTTATTTCAAATGTTGCAGTGTTTCGAAATGGCTTCGGTAGCCGTCAATTGGAACCAAATCAGATTGTATTGGGACGCTGGGGGATCCAATACGATCCACGGATTATTGACTGTAAGGTATTTCAGGCGAACGAAGACCATTGTGGATGCTGTGCGACGGCAGTGGTAGAGGACTCGGTGGTTGATTTAGAAGAGTTTCAGAAACAGAAACAGAAACAGAAACAGAAACAGAAACAGACAAAGGAACTGGTTGTCATCTCAAACAACGATTCATATCTAGTGCCGTATATCATGTAATGGAATGGAATGTAATGGAATGGAATGGAATGGAATGGAATGGAATCAGCGTAGCAGAGCCAATAAAAATATACATCGTTGTATCACAGAATGGAAGTGAAACGCATCGTATCTGTTGTCGCATTCGCGGTGCTTGTCTTAACGGCATTGTTTTTATTTATACGGGAATATCCAAGCGACCGGGAGTTTTCGGTTGTGTTCGTAGTGGCAGGCGGAGTGTTGTTGTGGTTCGCATGGGAAGTTGGGGCAAAAGCAGAAGTAGCACAGGTAGCTGAAGTAGCAAAAGCAGCAAAAGTGGCGGAAGCGACACATGTTGACACAGTTTCTACTATAAATGATGCTTGATCACATACGCGCTTAATAACCCACTAACACATGAAAAGAACAGAACTGTTTTTGCAATATCAAAAAATTCATTTTTATCTGGAATGTGAATTTTTACTTGGTCTGAAACCTCTACATATTTGTGTTTTTTGTGTTCGCCATTCTTTCCGATATTGAAATGGATCACCGCCTCCATAAAAAAGATAACGAATGTGATGAAAGTGATAGCAATAAATATGGTTCGCATTCTTATTTAGTATATATGAGTAAAAATAGTTGTTGTTGGGTATATTTATAAAAATACGAATGGAATAATAAAACAACGTTATATTTTTTATATAGTTAAATACAAAAAATATGACGATATATCGTAAGATAAAATAATTGAAATACTTAGTTGCTGTACGCGAGGCCTCCCATACCGCTCATCACACGAAGAACGTTGTAATTCACGGCATACACGCGAACCTTAGCAGTGTTGGTGCCCTCAACGGTGGCGTTGGAGAGAACAAGCTGAAGGGTAGCGTTGTCAATACGAGAGAAGTTGCAAGAGCCGGAGGGCTGGTGCTCCTCGGGTCTCAGTGCGAAAGAATACAGGTTGATACCGGTATCGGGGGCGCGGGTGTGGTGCTGGTGAGGCTGAACCAGGTCGAAGTAGGTTCCCTCACGCTCAGAGAAGCGGTCCTGGCCGTTAAGCTGGAGCTTAGCGGTGACGACGGGATTCTCACCCCAGCAGTGCATGTCGAGAGAAGTCTCGGTGAGCACGAAGGTTCCGGCATCAGAGACACCAGAGGCGATACCACCGCCGAAGTTGGGCAAGTTGTAAACACCGCCGGTGGCGTTAGCATCAGCACCGTGCCACCAAGAAGTATTTTCAAGTTTCACATCCTGGGCAGCGGCATCAGTGAAGAGACCGGAGGAGTTGATGTAAGCGTTTCCACTAGAGTTAACGACGGAGTCGTGGGATCCGAAGGCCATGATGGCGTTGGGAAGAGCATCAACAGCGTCGGTGTAGTTGAAGGGCTGAGCACCGAGGAGGCGGTTGAGGATGGTGCCAGACTCGAGTGAAGAGCAGTAGTCGACGTTCTTGTCAGGCTGAACAACCCAGATGAGCTCCTTAACGGGGTGGTTGAAGTTGAGCTTGATCTTGTTGGAGGAGGAACCGACGGACTCATCACCGGTGAACTGAAGCTGCTCGATGAGGTACTCGTGGGGGTTCTGAGCCATACGCCTACGCTCATCAGTGTCCAAGAACACGTAGTCAACGTAGAGGGAAGCGGCGACGAGGGACTGGTTGTAGGCGGAGGTAACCTTCACGGCGGCACCAGCGGCGTTGTTCAGGGAAGACATAGCCCACAAGCACTCCTCAATGGGGCGGATATCAAGGTTGATCTTGACCTCGTGGTACTGAAGAGCGATGAGGGGAAGGGCCAGACCGGGGTTGCGGCAGAACCAGAACTGAAGGGGGACATAGAGGGTGGTCTCGGGGAGAGCATTGCGGGGAGCGCAAACCTGGCGAGGAGCGTTAGCATCGCAAGGGCCATCGATGTCGTTGAAAGAGGGGTCGGTGATGAAGGTAAGCTGGGTAGTGTTGCCGATCATCTTGAAGTAACCGCGCTGCTGCTCGGTGGACATGGTAAGCTGGTTCCAGATGTGCATCCAATCGCCGAACTGGCGGTCGATACGCTGGCCTCCGATCTCAACCTCAACCTGAGAGATGAGCTGCTCACCGGGGAAGTCGAGCCAACGGGCAAAGACGTTGCCTCCACCAGTGTTCTTGAGAGACTGGCTAATCTCGGGGAGAGTAACCTGAAGGTAAGTGCGGTAAGCCAAGTCACCATTACGAGAGATGGTGCAGGTCACGCGGCGACCGAAGTCAGCCTGGCCATTGAAAGTCTGCTCGATAGACTCCATGGCGAAGTTAGTGTGACGCTTGTATGAAACCTTCCAGAAAGTAATCTGGGGGTTACCAGTCAGGTAAACGTCTTGGGCGCCATAGGCGACAAGTTGCATAAGTCCTCCACCCATTGTAAAATGCTTGTTATACTATTCAAAAAGAAAAAAAAATTGTAAAATTGACATATTTTTCCGCGAAAATGGAATAGAATTGAATGAAATACAAATTAAACAAAAAATGCTAAACCTTCTTATATACGTTTTTTTTCTGTGGTGGTGCGGCGGTAGCCATAGGGTGTACACATGTCGCTATTTAAATATAAACCGCCTAAAAAGATAGTTCTCGATGAGAGGAGTATAACAACTCTAGATAGTAAACATAAAGAGTTACAGTCTGAGTTTCAATATATACAAGATACTATTATTCCTGATCTTGAAAATGAAAGGAATATGCTAAAACAACGGCTTCAGGTATTGAAGGGGGGTCCGATCCCCAGCGACGGGAGCTTCGCTAAATATATAGCTAAACATAGCAGCGAAGAAACGAAGCCGCCGAGCAACATTGAAGAATGTCTCGAAATTCGTGACCGCATCAAAGAAATCAACGCTACAATTAAAAAGTACCAACAAGACTATAAAAACTACTATTTGAATAACAGCGAGTATATTTTCGAATACTTTGAAACCAAGAAAACAATCACTAGTGGTGGATCGATGAAAACAAAATCCCTAAATGCATTCTTCAATCTTCCAGAAGCGAAAAAAACAGAAGAACTCTTCAAAAATCAACATAACAACGTCGAAAAATACCTAGCAAGTATCGACCAGACCTACATGGATGTTTCTAAATATGTCTACCCCACGGATATTTGCCAATTTTGTCATCAGGGAGAAATGATTCCGATTGAAAGCGAAGGAATTATGGTGTGTAATCAGTGTGCGAAGCAGGTTGTCTTTCTTATTGACAATGAAAAACCATCATACAAAGAACCGCCGAAGGAAGCGTGTTTTTACGCCTACAAACGCATCAACCATTTTCGAGAGATTCTTGCGCAGTTTCAGGCGAAAGAGACGACATGTATTCCTGATAATGTTCTCGAAAGCATCAAACAGCAAATCAAGAAAGAGCGAATTGAAATCTCTCAGTTCACCGATAAGAAAGCGAAAGAAATCATGAAGAAACTCGGGTTTAATAAATATTACGAACACATTCCATTTATTAAAGATAAGCTAGGGATCAAACCACCGGTGATGACACCGGACCTCGAAGACCGGCTATGCAATTTATTTATGGAGATTCAAGGTCCTTATGCGAAGTTTTGTCCGGATGACCGTGTGAATTTCCTGAATTATTATTATACCGTGTATAAATTGTGTGAGCTTCTCGGGCGGCGCGAGTTCCTACCGTTCTTTCCAATGTTGAAAGATCGAGAGAAGCGGATAGAGCAAGACCAGATATGGAAAAAGATCTGTATTGAACTGGATTGGGAGTTTATACCGACGCCGTGAAAAAAATTTCAATATTGTACATATTCTCATACCTTCAAGAATGATCATATGTTTTTTCAAGTTATGATTACACATCAACCTTCGTCCATGTTTGAGGGAACATATCGCGCGTATCATGTGTCGTACTTGGACCAAACCAACGACTCGGATAACATACAATTTTCGCCGGATTTGGATTGAAATATGCACCCCACCAACTAAACGTGCTATTTGCGATAATATGATGGTCACATACACTCATAAGTAAAAGTTGTTGCCAATCAACAATCGTTTCACGGACAAACTGAAAATCGATATCACACGTTGAAGTAATATCTCCTCTACTGCATTTTTCTTTCACATCAGCTATATTTTTCGTAACAATGTCCTTATCACATGATTCATAAAACACCAAAAAGGTATATCGTTTATCTGATTTGGTGGTGGCGGATATCATATGCAAGATTGCGTTATAATAATAGTCCACCTGCATCAAAGGGTGAATATGTGAAAGTTGTTGATAGTCCCCAATACGAAAATGTATGCTTACTAATATACGTTGTTTCGTTGGATTGTCAGAGTATTCATTACTCCATGGCTCATTCCTGTAAATTTGTTTGATCCAACTTTGCTGCTGGCATAATTGAATGAGCTCGCATATTTCCGCATATTTGTCAATAAAATATCGATGACTTTGAAAGTATCCATGAAGACGAAGTGGTTTTGTATATTTAAGGGTTTCAGTCGGCAATTCCGTATAATGAAACCCAATTTCATCCCAACGCACTAATGATTGAAACATTTTTTCAGTGACATCGGTTGACGGAGTCAGGTATTTTCTTAATCCACGAAATATGGTAGACCAATAGGTATAACGCGAAAATCCAAATGAGTTAGGTAACTCGTCATGTTGCATGAAGAAAAATGTATCTTTATTGCGAAGAGCAGCTGCAATGGTAGTAAAGATTTGGAACAGCTGGTTCCCCAATCCACCCATCACAGTTATCGTTAACATATTATTCTTGTTTCTGTCATAATTTTTAAGTTGATTCTTTTCACCGATTATGGTTTAAACATTACAAAAATAATCATTTACTAGATGCTGCGCAAGTTCTCTGATATCACACACGCAATCTATATCAATTTAGATACGCGGAATGACCGGCGTGAATTATTCGAGAAACAGTTTGAAGAGCTGACGTCACTTTATCCAGAGGATTTCAAATTTACACCTGTCCCGCGATTTTCCGCGATTCGAGACGATAAATGTGGCGCGATTGGTTGTACAAAGAGTCACATTGAGTGTTTACGTCTTGCGAAATCGAATGGATGGGATCATATTCTCATGATCGAAGATGACGCATTGCTCATTCATCCGGAGATATTGGTTCACCAAGTGTCGTCGTTTCTCACGCGGTTTCGTGATGAGTGGGATGTTCTTCTTTTCTCAGGTAATAATTATCCGCCATTTAAAGTAGAAGCTCCTGACTGTTTTCGTGTTGCAAATTGTCAGACTACCGGATGTTATCTTGTATGCAGTCGATATTACGATAAGCTCATTCAGAATTTCGAGGATGGGTTGAAAGAACTGATTGCGAATCCAGGCAATCCAGAAGCGTATGCGTGTGACTCATTTTGGAAACGTCTTCAGCGCGAAGACCGATGGTACTTAATTACCCCTTTGTGTGTCATACAACGTGCCGGTTACAGTGACATTGAAAAAAGAGACGTCGACTATGAAAAACTAATGACGGATCTAGTGAAAAAGAGACGACCGCCTGGAAGTAGATGGTAAACAATAAATGTATATGCGATACACTATTTATCTGTAAGATAGTTGTCAACGACCCACCATCCGAAATCGCGGTCGCTTGGAAAATGAAGACCAGCAATGATGCGAATATTTGAACACTTGGTAGCAATTTCCATGAGTGCCTGTGTTTTTGCCGGGAATTTCCGCGCAAGAACTTTCGCTAAATAATATGCCTGAATTGCGTGACCAGATGGGTACGCTGGTGTGTTCGCTGAATCGGAATGTAATAATGTACCATTTTGTTTGTTGATGATCTCTGGCGCAACTTGTAAAGGTCGCGCTCGATTGTAAAAGTATTTCAACGACCTTGTTACAAACATAACACGCGAGTTAGTCATAATCCGGTCCATTTCTTCCACGGTCATTTCGTCGGATTTTATCACAGATGTAAATGCGGCAGCAGGATTCATGTCGGTCATGCGAAAAAATGAGACGTCACTTGGCATTCGTTTCATAATGTACTCAGATATCACGATCTGAATTTCTGCACGGCTATCTGGAAATGCCATTCCGATTCCAGGTATTGTAAGGTTGAACGAAGGATACCACCAATAATACCGTTTTTGCTGAACAAGAAGAACGACAATATACACGATTGCTAAAACAACGAAGATACGAAAACGGTCGGGATCACGTTCGACGATATGATAATGATATGATCCAAATCGTTCTCTTAATTCAGTAACTGCGCCACTTTCTTTTTTAGGTGGTGGCATTCCAATCCATGATCGAAATTCGTTGATTCTTGGTAACAGAACCATACTTCTTTAATATATACTACTTCGAAGGATATATTAAAACACTGCAGTTCAAAGTGCACGACGTGAATTGTGTTATTTAGACACGGAGAGGTGTGGGGAAACCGACGAGGTTGGCGCCGATACCGAATCCAGCACCGGTTCTTGCGGAAACGGCCAAACTGGGGACATATGTATCAAGGATACTGAAGGTAGCTGCAGCGGTCAGGGCAATCAGAGCGACCTCATCGAAAGACAAACTGCGCTTGGGGATGGCGTAGGCGGCGATAGCAACCATAACACCCTCCACCAAATACTTAATGGTTCTCTTCACGAGTTCACCTAAATCAAAAACTCCGGACATTTTGAGAGATTTATTATAAATAATGCTAAGAAATTAAAATGGAATGGAATGGAATGGAATGGAATGAAATGAAATCGAATGGAATGCGTTAAAACACTTAAATAAAGTATAACCTAGTATATTATAATTCTGAATTCGTCGTTCATTTCACTATGTCGTTTCCCCCTCCTACAGGCGTTGAATTAAAGAACACTTCATCTGGTGATGTTAATCCTAAATATATTGATTTATTAGAAGAAGATAAACCTATCGCCGGTCAAAAGTTCGCATGTCTTTCTTTTGTGTCTCCGGAACATATTTTGAAGCAGAAGGATCATTTCTTTTTTGAGAAGTTTCTTCATTATTGGGACTATCAAAAGTCAATGGAGAAGTTCATTCAATTCCTAAATTTCGTATCCTTCAAGTACCATGTCAACTTTGATAAAATTTCGACTGACTTTCAAGAATTCGCTAAAGAAGAGAAGGAAACTCTTCAAAAGACGAATATCTATGATGAGTACAAAACTTTCTTGGATAAGCACGAAGACGACCTGGAAAATGAGTTCAATGAGAAGCACAACTTCCAGACATCGGTGCGCGGGTTGAAGGTGCGTGGTGTATTTGGTTCGCAAAAGGAGGCAGAGTTGCGTTGCCAGATGTTGCGTGAGGTCGACCCCAATCACGATGTTTTTGTCGGGCCGGTGGGTATGTGGGTGCCGTTTCATCCTGACGCATACAAGACTGGTCGCGTCGAGTATATGGAGGAGACCTTGAACCAGTTGATGGCGGAGAAGAAGAAGAATGAGGAGCAGGCCAAGACTGAGTTTGACAAGCGTGTCAAGGATACGAAGGCCAAGGCGATCCAGGAGAATATCAAGTTGGCGAAGGAAAGCGGAAACAAGTTGACCCAAATGTTGGCGAAGGATGGAGAGACATTGGTGGATGCAAAGCCACGTGACCTCGATGGAGGTGCAAGTGAGAGTGTTGGTGGCGGTATTTGGAACGCAGGAGATGACTCTGGATCAGTTACAATGACCGTGGAAGAGATGAGAAAAGAACTCTTTGAGAGCGAGGATGTTGTCATGGATAAGAATAGCGACCACGGGGTGTCGAAGTTGTCGTCAGACGCGGGAGCGGAGGCTTGATTCAGAAATAATTATTGTTAAATATATCGAAAAACTTGATTTCATATGATCGATATCAAGTTTTCTAATTCACTATCACCACTTACTCTTCTTGACATTAATCTTCGGTCCTTTGCTATTTTTTGAAGCGTTTGGATCGTAAGACTGCTCTCCTTCATCGTCAGAACCGAGATTCTTCGATATTTCCCAGAATTCCTTACTGCCTAACTTGAACGGCCCGTGCTGTTGTGCCTTATACCAGAAGATTTGGTCTTGTAACTTGTTTGATTTTGCGTTATTATTGATGACAAGACACTCGTAATTCTCGGTGCACTGATCCATGACTTGACAAAAGCTCTCAAAAGTTGGGAACATACCGGCGTAATTGTCGTAGATTCGCTTACGGTTCGCAATATATGGTTCACGGAGGATAAAAACGTAGTCGATATTGGTGCGGAGATTTGGAGGGATACCGAGCGGATATTGCATTGTGATAACCAACATGATTTTCCAGTGTCTTCCGTTCATGAAGAGGAGACGCATCATCACGTCCTTCGTCCATTTGTTATCATACAAACAATCATCCAATACAACAAATGTACGCGGATCAATGGATGACTTTTTGTATGTATCCATTTCCTTTTTTACTTGCTTCAAGACTGCTTTCTGACGCTTGAGAATATTCTCAATGATTGCTGTATTGTAAGCATCATGAATGAAGAGTTTTGGCACATGTGCTGCAAAGAAACCGTTTCCTGCTTCTGTTCCGGAGATAACTGTTCCGATGGGGATATCTTGATGATGAAACATGAGATCCTGTACGAGGAAACTTTTACCAGTATCACGGCGTCCGATGAGAACGATTACAGGGCCTTTATTTTCATCAGGTCGAAAACTGATCGCCTTCATGTCGAATTTTGCGAGTTCTAAATTCATGGAGAGGCGATGAAACGAAGAGCGAATAACCTAATAAAAATGGAAAATATTATTATTTATTACGTTATACGAATCGTAGCCCATCACCCGTTTAAAATCGATATAAAACTTCTATTTATCAATCATATTACATTTAGGAACTTTCATGGATTCATCCTCTAGATTCCAACTTCATTACCGAAAACATAAATATACCCCAGATACAATTGAGCCTGCATTGTTGTATGACATTCAAAATTACATCCCGATATACTCACGGTTCTTTGATGTGAATGAACTGAATTATAACGGAATTCAGTTGAACCAGAAGTATTACTTACAAAACATTATTTCGCATCCCATGCAGATCGACGATGAAAATGCAGATCATGGACACGACGGCTACGAGACCCGTTCTCTAAACCATTTAGAAACGATCATTTCAGATGATAATGGGAATACAAATAATGTCCCTATTTTTGTAAAATATTCGCCGTTACTCGATCCGATTCGATACTTGTCTGGAAAATATCAAGTGCTTCAAGATAAAACCCGTAACCTTCCTAAATATAATTCAACCCTGGAAGAGTGTGAAGAAAAGATACTAAATACAAATAATTCTTCATATGTCGATGGGTTTTTCTCTTATTTGACAAGTCGTCTACTTCATACCCACGGGATCGTGCATGGTCTCGACTATTATGGTAGTTATTTGTGTAAACAACGCGAATTTTCAACCAATATATTTGATGATATTGACTACTTAGTTGGGTGTTCTTTTTTTAACACATACGAGAACCAACTTTTTACAATCGATTATTCTCAATTTGGCGATGACATTGATGGAGAGTCATCGGGAGATATCAATATGGGTAAATTGATGAAACTTCGAAATAAGATGAAACCGATTATTGGTGATAGTAATTATCTCGAATCCGACCAAGAATATATGAAAAATAAAATCAATATCTTAGAAGATGAAGATATCATGTCATCCGTGGATGTTACTACAGTGGTGGAAGAGAACGTAGTCGAAAGTACGATGGAAGAAGTCGTACTCGAAGTGATGGATTTGAAAATCGATGATGAACCAAGTAATCAAGGTGCTGAGACTATGACCGTATTGCTGCCTAAAAATCAAACAAGAGACAATGATGACATGAGTGACAGTGATTCGTCGCAATCAAATTCATCTTATACGACAATCAGCGATGACCCGGATGAAATGGATACTAGCGATGTCACAGAATCTGTTATCCAGGTAGACGATTCTACATTCGATCGTGACAGTAAAAAGAATACGTCGCATCAAGACGGAGGTGGAAGCGCTAGCGGCAGCGGAAGTGACAGTGAAAGCGACAACGACGGCGGAAGCGGAAGCGGTAGTGACAGCGGCAGCGGTAGTGAAAGTGGTAGTGAAAGTGGTAGTGAAAGTGGTAGTTATGACAGCGATGACGAACAAGTGATCGTAAAAATCAAGGACTTTCCGATTCAGGCAATCCTACTCGAAAAATGTATGAGCACACTTGATCGTATTATGATGACAGACGAGTTGACGAAAGAAGAATGGACATCTATTTTATTTCAGGTGATTATGACACTTGTCATGTATCAAAAAATGTTTGATTTTACACATAACGATCTTCATACCAATAATGTCATGTTCATTGAGACAACCGAGGAGTTCATTTATTATCTGTATGAAGGCCAGTATTACAAGGTTCCAACCTATGGTCGCATATTCAAGATCATCGATTTTGGACGCGCAATCTACAAATTCCGCGGTGAACTCATTTGCAGTGACAGTTTTCATCCAAAAGGCGATGCAGCAACACAGTATAACTTTCCACCATATTACAATCCTGATAAACCTACGGTAGAACCGAACTTCAGTTTTGATTTGTGCCGTTTCGCCTGTGCATTGTTCGACTATTTCATCTACGATCTGCGTAAAGTGGAAAAACTCTGTAAGAGTGATCCGATTATCAAGTTGATTGTGAAATGGACAACGGATGATAAGGGGCGCAATGTCCTCTATAAATCAAACGGGGAAGAGAGGTACCCGGACTTCAAACTCTACAAGATGATCACGCGTTCGGTTCATGGACATATTCCATCCGACGAAATTCACAATCCGCTATTTGATACGTACAAAATCACGCATAAAAAATATAAGAAACATGCGGCATTGTCGGCGAAATTCTTGAAAGATGGCCAGAACACGCATATTGTCATGAATGTAGATACATTACCTGCTTATTTTGAATGAAATCTGTGTATATTCACTAATAACACCTTGCGCGTCCAGGGAATTTTAATATCATCTTTCGATGTGCAGGAAGTCCATTCTTTGCGATGAACTCAATATGGCGCATAACCCATGCCATACTATATCCTGAGTGACCAACAGTCATTTTATTCTGGACCAACGAAATAATGTTGTCATCACCGGCACTGAACATGAATCCACGATCTTCCGGTGGGCTATATTGTGAGAGGTATTTCCACACTTCGATTTCTTTTTTTTGTATTTGAGGTAATTCGCTTACAAGAACTACGGCATTCAGCCCATCACGAATCATATCTCGGTCCCAATCACCGTGGATATACGAGAGGTCGCACTTGCGAACTGTGTCAAGAGTAAGAGGCCAGTATTCTTCGAACGCGGTGAAAGAAGAACACACCAATTCAACAGCAACAGATTCCGGCGCAACAGTAGCGGTAGCGGTAGACATTACGATACGATACGAATGATAACATAGCACATATGGTATCATTTTAGTTCAATTTTTAAGAATTTCAAATACTATGTTAAATATTATAATCGGAAGAATATAGTAATACAATGTCCATTTCCAATGCAGTTGCCGTATTAGCACCTATCGTAAATTGTGTTCAACTCTTTCCACAGTTGTATAAATCATACCAAACAAAGCATGTCGAAGATTTGTCGCTTTACTCATTATGCCTGTTATTATTGACAAGTGTATTATGGCTACTTCATGGTTATTTCATTCAAGATACATCCTTAATGGTAGCAGGTATCATTAGTGTAACAGTAAACGTGTCACTTCTCGCATTGTTTTTCAAATATCACCATCAACGTTCATAACCATCAGTAAATACATATAAACATAAAAACGGTTATTTATATATCAAGATTGTATATACAATGCCCCGTGATACAATCAAAATCGAAGGTGTTACATATGACATAACTAATTTTAAGCATCCTGGCGGTAATATTATTAACTATGCAAAGAATTCACCGGACGCAACCGAAATATTCCGTGAGTTTCATCATCGATCTACGAAAGCAAGTAAGCTTCTTCGATCGTTGCCGGTTTGTCAGGACGGCGAAGTAGACGAATCTCTCGAACTCACAGAACGCCAGCAAGAAATGACAGCCGAATTCCGAGAGATGCGAACGAAGCTTGTTGAACAAGGATGTTTCGAGCCAGATTATATCCATGTCTATTTTCGCCTTCTTGAAATTGTATTTTACTTTGGTCTAGGAACATGGATGGCCTCGTACAATATATACGCATCCATTCTCTCGTTCATCGCATTCAAGACCCGCTGTGGTTGGGTGCAGCACGAATGCGGGCATTTGAGTTTCACTGGAATCCGCCGGATCGACCGCGCAATTCAAACCTTTACCATGGGGTTTGGCGGCGGTGTTAGTTCGTCTGTATGGAATTCCATGCATCAAAAACATCATGCAACACCTCAGAAAGTAAAACACGATATCGATCTGGATACAACACCGCTTGTCGCCTTCTTCGATCGCGCATTTGAAGACAATACGAATGGAAAAGTATCTGCGCGATTCATGAATCGATGGTGGATGCGACTACAAGCATGGACATTTTTGCCCGTAGTCAACGGAATATTGGTTCATTTATTTTGGACGTATTACCTGCATCCAAAGAAGGTATTTAACCGTCTATGTTCTGCAAAAACGAGAGAAGTGTATGTTGAAACGGCGTTTGAGGCAATTTGTATAGGCAGTTCTCATCTCTCGTTACCTTTGATATTCTATTCTGGTGGAGCGAGTGGCGGCGGATTGTTGTGGTGTTATTTCCTTTTGATGATCACGAATTTCTGGAATTTCATCTACCTTTTCGGTCACTTCTCTCTCTCGCATACATTTACTGGTGTAATTCCAGAAGACAAACACCTCCTCTGGTTTGAATATGCGCTTGACCATACCGTGAATATATCTACCAACTCGCCATTGGTATCATGGATTATGGGGTATCTTAACTTCCAGATTGAACATCATCTATTTCCATCGATGCCACAGTATAAAAATGCGATTGCCGCACCGTATGTTCGCGCGTTTTGCAAGAAATGGTCGTCTCACCTGAAATATATTGAACACACGTATAAGGAAGCATGGTGGTTGATGTTATCCAACTTGAACCAGGTTGGAAAACACTATTACGAAAATGGTATAGATCGTGGAAAAGATAGTACGACACCAGTACCAGTGCCGGTACCCGATTCTCCTACATCTCCGGTTGTAATAACAAACAACCACGATCATTTAGACTAATGATCGCGATGATCATTAAAACCCAGGTGTATCTACAAACACGGCAGGTGCAGAAGTAGAACCACCGGCACCTCCACCACCCAGATTTCCAAGGCTATCAAATTGCGTCAAAACAAACATTCCGACCACTGCAGAAATACAGACCATGATCGAGTCACGCATAAGTACTTTTATTGGTTTCTGGTTTTCCGGGTCTACAAAACGCATTTCCATAAACTTCAATAAGAAATAGACAACAGCAATTACGAGTCCTGTCACGAAGATTTTAGTAGTGTCAACCATGTATATAGTTCTAAATAGACGTATATACATAGAAATTCACTTATTTATACTGAATTATACGAATTCACTAGGTTTGAAACGCCATCATTACGGGTGGATAACAAACATACATCACGCCACCAGCAATCGCTAAAAATGCAAATGAAAATATGAAAATCAATAGATCAATCACCACGATATTATTGTACCACTTCTTCTCTTCTTCTTCGTCGCTCATTTGTCGCGAGTTCTACTAATATACTCTCTTGTATTATTTTTCACATGTTATACACAAATGCCAGCCTAATCTTTGTTCTAACCCCCTAAACATTTCTTCCGACATATGTTCAAACCAATCCTCTTTTTTATAGACATACTGTTTGTATTCTGGTATTTTATAAGGGAAAATGTGCGTTTGCCAAATATCAATGTTTCTAAACTGATGTAGCATGCGGTATATCTGGTCGTTCGTATATGTATATGCAACCGGACAGTTTGATTGCGCTTCATACTGATCGAGACCACTGTCAATCATTATTTTTTTCCATGAATTTTCGGCATACACCATGAGTTTAAGCATACCTCCATCTGGTTTCAGTAATAGTAGACAATTGTCTATTATTTTTTGTGGATTAGGAGAATGGTGTATCACACCAAATGAGTAAATCAAGTCGAAATCCCTGCCCACCCTTGATAATGTATCCAAATCTTGCGCATCCATATTAAAAAATGCGCCAGTAAGTCCAAATACTTCAAACCTTTTCTTGGTTAATTCAAGTGATACATTCGATAATTCAATTCCAGTATAATCGGCGCCATGTTTCGCAAAGTTGACAGCATCTGTTCCGATTCCACACCCAATTTCAAGAACCTTTTTCCCCTTCCATTTTTCAAACTCTGCAAATGTTGGAATATGCGATTCAACGAAATATTTACGTTTTTCAACTTCTTCAAAGTAGACTCTCGTGCCGACTTCATAAGAAGAATGCTTTATATTGCATGGCTGTTTGTTCCAATAGTTTATAATTTGTTCCATGAAAGATTATAAACTATAACCCAATGCTGTATTTATACCAATTATGCTAATACTTCGATATCATCTAACAGCGGAGGAGCCTGAATCGATTGTATATCATTCAATGTGTGAATATCCAACGTATCGAGTTTGATATCTCCACCAATCTTGATTCGGCCACTTTCGTCGTCATCATCGTTATCGGCATCATCGTCGTTCGTCATGTATTCATTCTTTCTCTCGCTTGCATCTGTTTCAAATGTTCGCACTTCGTTCTCTCCAAATGACACACCGTTACTTGTTACTGCGATAGAATTTGTGTCTGTCGCCGGTGATTCTGATGGTGTTGTGGGTGTGCTACTTCCATTCAGATCTCCGACAAAATCTAAATGGTCGATCGGTGCAGTTGTGTCATTGTTATTGCTTCCTCCGGATTGTTCTTCGTCATCCCCCGCGACACGATCACGGTCACGATGTCTTCGCCGGCGTGTGGATGAATGCGTACGTCGCCTCGCCGAGAGATTGGCGTCCTCTTCCGAGAGAATTGGCTCTTGTTTGATCACTTCCTCGTTTTCAGTGACTTCGACGACGTCTTCAATCGTTTCTTCTAAATACATCTTGATCAAGTCTTCTACCGGAATATTATCGCGAATGGTGTTATAAATGCACTCCTTGACAATGATTTCGAATTCACGATTATTCCGCTGCGTGTGAAGAGGCGGTATCCCCTTTTCAAAAATATACACGTTGGAATACAGCTTTCGCGCACTATTGACGTAAATCTTGTGAATGAAGTCGGATAATTGCGGGATCTTAATATCCACCTTTTTTTGTTTGTTTCCAACACGCATCACGGTCATACATTTCAAGTGAATAATGTGGACGCATGTAATTAAATCTTCTAAATACCCACACGTACTTCGTTCTTTGATGCGAGACGTTTCTTCCTTGATTATATTTGGATTCCATTTGGGAACTCTCGAGAGAAGGTTTTGGAATGTCATGAGATACTTGTCTTGTTCTTTATTGCCAACACACAACTTCACTGCTTCATCGAGAATGGACCGAAATCCTTCTTGAATCAACGGAGTTAGAATATTGACAAGACGCGACGCCCATTCATTCTTTGATTCATAAAGCGACGTGACCGAATAATCATCCATCACCGACTTACTTACTTACGTGAAATCAGGGATACTATGAACAAGAGTTTACATAAATGAGATATTTTCTAAACTCATTTTACAACGAAATACGATGAAATGAAGAAGATAAAGTAGTAACAATTTTTCATTTCTAAATTCTTTCCTTACTTTGTCGAACATAATGAGAAGTTCGTATCGTTTCAGCTCGATCATCCTGGGATAGGTATGAATAAAATCAATGACGTCTAAAGCGGAGTATCCTTGTTCGTATAATAAAACCGATAATGTCAATATTTTCCCGTATTCTTCGGTGGTGGGGGGTGTTGTACTTTCCTGTGATGATGACACATTACCCTCTAGATAACTTGGATGAATCTGGATCATCTCATGTAGCGAACAATCTCTCGACTTCGTGATTTTATATGTATCGCATGCCTGGTCCGCGAAGTAGGTATGCAAATTCACGGCAGGGGCGGGGGCGGACTTCGAATCTTCTTCGTCGTCGACAAGACCCCCCGCGCCGGTTTGCGCGACAACAGGTGGTGGAATATAAATATCGCAGAATCGCGAGAGAATCGGTTTGAGTAGACTGTCCTTGTTTTCAACTACAATGAAGAATCGTGTCGACGAGCTGAATAACTCGATACACCGGCGTAATGCCGATTGCGCATCAATTGTCAGCTTATCTGCATTTGTCAAAATAACTGACTTGAAAATCGCGCCTTCTTTGAAGTCGATATTTGTCTTCGCGAAAAACTTCAGTTCCTCGCGAATAAAACGGATCCCTTTGCCATGTGCACAATTCGCGCGCATTACGTAATTTTTTATAGCAGTTTTGTCACCATCATATACCGAATGAATAAACCGATTCAAAATGAAAGATTTCCCGGAACCATGAGGCCCATAAAAAATAATGTTTGGAATCTTTCGGTTTTTTATGAATACATCCAACTTGTTATGAATTTGTTTGTGAAAGTCCGGGAGGTTGACTAAAGTTGACATAATTACAATGCTCGTTGCTCGTTGTAATAATGATACAAGATCGTTTAATTCAATTATTAGATATTGATTGGTGATTCAAATGCGGAAACACCTGGGATACTTCCAGGAATCTTACCTTGTAATGCTTTTTTGACAGTAGAAGCTGCTTCTCCTCGCATGATATAGTTGTTTGTCGTGTACATGTTGGTTGATGGTCCTTTTGCGGTACTGGTACTGGTACTGGTAGTTCCTTGTATTTGGGAAAGTGCGCCGCCTCCACCCCCGCCACCCCTGCCGCCTTGCGCTTGCACGGCTGCTTGCACTGGTCCTTGTGTACCAGCTTGAGCAGTTGGGAATATTGATGCTTCTGCTGTTGCTAATTCGACCGGCATCGCTGCTCCAGCCAATGTATTACTTAAATATTCATAACCTGCAACACTTTTACACCGGTTAACATAATTAATCACGTTGTTTCTATCCGATTGTAATGAATCACCACCGTTATTTTTAGTATACAAATCATCTAACCATCCGACAAATTGGTTATTGTTGAAAGTATTGATGTTTTTGTACGAACCTTGTTGACTCGTAGGCCCCCAGCATTCACCATTTCCATTTGTAGTATAGTCATGTAAGATACAATAACTTCTATCATTTCTGTCGCATTTTGACGCAGTTGCAGCAAGGTTACTGGATGTTGGAGCTGTATCAACTGCATTCACTGAATATAATCTTTCTTCGGCACTTGCAGCGGCATCAAGAGCTCTTTTGGTTTGAGATGCAATACTAGCTTGTGTTCGAGCAATTGCTTCTGATCTTGACTTGGCATCCGCGGTTGCTTTGGATTGAGCTGCCAGTGTTGCTTCATTCATAGCTCTTGTCTTGGCATCTGCTGCCGCTTTGGCTTTTGCTGCTGCGTCTGCTTTCGACTTTGCTTCTTCTGCTGCTTTGGCTTGTGCTGCTTTTTTGGCTGCATCCGCTTCTTTTTGTTGAGCAGCCAATGCAGCATCTGCTGCTTTCTTCGCATTATCTGCCTCTTTCAGTTTTGCGATAGCGGCTTCTTTATCTTTATTATTCTTTGCGATAGCAGCCGCATTTTGAGCTGCTATAAGAGCGTCGGCTTTGGCTTTTGCTTCTGCGGCTGCCTTTGCTTGAGCTGCAGCTTTGGCATCAGCTGCAGCTTTGGCTTCTCTTGCAGCCTTGGCATCGGCTGCTGCTTTGGTTTGAGCTGCTGCCCTTGCTTCTGCTGCCGCTTTATCTCTTGCTTTTGCTTCTGCTTCATCCGCTGCTTTTTTTTGAGCTGCTGCTTTTGCTGCTGCTGCGGCTTTCGCTTCTGCTGCTGCCTTTGCCTCAGCTGCTACTTTTGCATCGAATGCTGCCTTTGCTGCCGCTTTACTCTTGGCTTCTGCGGCGGCTGCAGCTGCTGCTCTGGCTTTTGCTTCTGCTGCCGCTCTTGCTTGTGCCGCTGCCCTTGCTTCTGCTGCCGCTTTTGCATCTGCAGCTGCTTTTGCGTCTGCCTTAGCCTTTGCTTCAGCGTCGGCTTTGGCTTTTGCGGCAGCTCTTGCATCTGCTTCCGCTTTGGCTTTTGCTGCCTTTGTCGCTTCTTCTAATGCCTTCGCATCTGCTCTTTTTTTCTCTTCTGCTGCGGCTTTTATCTTTGCTTCGGCTTCTGCCTTTGCGGCGGCTGTTCTGGCTGCTTGCGCTATCTTTTGAAGAGCCTCAAGTGCATCCGCTTTGGCTTTCGCTTCTGCTTTCGCCTTGGCATCTGCAGCTGCCCTTGCTGCAGCTTCTGCCTTGGCTTTCGCTTCTGCGTCTGCTCTGGCTTTTGCTTCTGCGGCGGCTTTGGCTGCTGCTGCTGCGGCTGCTTTGGCTTCGGCATCAGCTTTCGCTTTGGCTGCGGCAAGCGCGTCGGCTTTTGCTTTTGCTTCAATTCTAGCTCTAGCTTCTGCTTCCGCTTTGGCTTTTGCAGCGGCGGCAGCAGCAGCTGCTCTTTCTGCATCGGCTTTGGCTTTTGCTGCAGCTGCTGCTCTTTCTGCATCGGCTTTGGCTTTTGCAGCGGCGGCAGCAGCAGCTGCTCTTTCTGCATCGGCTTTGGCTTTTGCTGCAGCTGCTGCTCTTTCTGCATCGGCTTTTGCTGCAGCAGCTGCCGATTCGATGTCTTTATGGGCCTTGGTGTTTTTCAAATATTCATAACCAGAAATATTCTTGCACCGGTTTACGTATTCAATTACATTTGCACGTTCTGAACGTTTTGGATCACTACCAGCATTTCTATTATACAAATGATCTAACCAACCGATGAATTGATTGTCATTATAATTAAAAAGCCCACCATATGAATCTTGTCGATTCGTTGGCGCATTGCAAACTCCGCTAAAACCACTTGTTGTATAGTCTTTAAAAATGCAGTATGCTTTATCCATTCTTTCACACTTTGCGGCATGTGCAGAACTATTTTTTGCAACTGCTCTAATAATATATTTACCTCCTCCGGTATTTGATGTATTATTCCATAACTTCGATTTTATTTGACCCGTATTTCCTGAATAATATTTTTCGGTTTTACCATCAGTGGTAACCATTTTAGTATAGTTATCATGATCAATTGCATAAACATTTATCGAATTATCAACTATCCCTCTAGAATCACCCGATACATAAATACCTCTAGTTTTATTTACCGTCAATTCACTTGGATTTGTTATGTTGAATCTATTAGGAAATGTAGCAATATTTCTTCCTTGATAATTAATAGTAAAACCGGTCGCTGTATTAAAAGTTATAGTAAAATTTAACGGTCTTGATGCATTATGAAATTGCGTTATAGTCCACACTTCTTGTTCCCACCTACTACCAGTCCAGGTGTTCATTACGGTTCCATGTGATCTAACATTTAAATGTAATGCTTGTCTATTCCCAGACATAATCATAACGGAACCTAAACGTGGTGTCCAATTTACATTCCATGTTCTACTTCTATCTATTGGAATTGATGTTGATATTGTATCGATCTCTCTTCCAATCCAAGGTCCATACATTACAACTTTTGTTGTTCCACTGGTTGTTAACCCTTCAACAATCTTCGACTCATGATTCGCGGGAGATGTCATCCATTTACTAAATTCCCCATGTTGATATGTCCGAGAAAACCATACACTAACAATTATTACTAAAAACAACACAAATAATATGGTATGTGTACTTTTCGAAATTTCTGTTAAATCCATGTTCTATTTTATTATGTATCTTGGGTGAAATTACCTATAACTTATAATATACATGATAAAATAATTAAAATATGTTTTGTGCATGATTATATGTTGATCTTCGGTTCATAAGGTGCAACCGCAGCACTTCCAGTTCCTGTACCGCCAGTTGCAGCAGTCAACATTGTAAGATCAGCTTTCTCATCCATTATGTAGTTATTTGTAGTGTATACATTCGTAATGGGTTGAGCGGGTGGTATTGCTGCCGCACTTGATCCTACATTGGGTGATACTGCTGCTACAGGAGCGGGAGAACCGATCGGCGCAGCACCTCCAGTCGCTGCGACTGCTGCTTGAACTTGTTGTTGCGCAGCTTGAACTTGTCCCAATGCTTGGGCTTGAGCTGCTTGGGCTTGACCTTGGCCCTGTATTGGTGCACTTTGTACTTGACCCAATGCTTGTAACTGAGCTGCTTGGGTTTGCTGTTGTGCGCCAGCAGGAGTAGCGCCAGCTGGTCTTTGCCCCCGTTGTCTTGCAGTTCTAGCTGGTGCAGTCGTGGCGCCAGCAGGTCTACCTCGAGGTCCGGGAGATTGTCCTCTAGGTGTAGAAGGTCTACCTCGAGGTCCGGGAGATTGTCCTCTAGGTGTAGAAGGTCTACCTCCAGCAACAGCAGGTCTACCTCCAGCAACAGCAGGTCTACCTCCAGCAACAGCAGGTCTACCTCCAGCAACAGCAGGTCTACCTCCAGCAACAGCAGGTCTACCTCCTGGTCCGGGAGATTGTCCTCTAGGTGTAGAAGGTCTACCTCCTGCAACAGCAGGTCTACCTCCTGCAACAGCAGGTCTAGCTCCAGGTGTAGCAGGTCTGGCTGCAGGTGTAGCAGGTCTGGCTGCAGGTGTAGTTGCTGGTCGCATTGCAGGTGTAGCTGGTCTAGCTTGTTGTTGTGCTGCTGGTGTAGCTGGTTTAGCTGGTTTAGCTTGTTGTGCTGCAGCGATACCAGCTGGGCCAGCTGGTATAATTACTTTCGTCATATATTTTCCACCACCAGTGCTTGAACTTTGATTCCACTTCTGTAAATTAAGTTCGTTTTTATTTCCTACATAATACTTCTCTTCTTTTCCGTCACGTGTAACCATTTTCGTATACTTGCCGTCTTGGACATAATAGACACCTCTTCCGTCTTCTAATGTTTTCAACTCTGTATCCAGTTCTCGTCCGATCCAAGGACCATACATAACCACTTTACCTGGCTTCGCTTGTTGTGCTGCAGGTGCAGCTGGTCTAGATTGTTGACCACCCCAGCCGCCGCCCCAGCCGCCTTGTCCTCTATTTGCATTATTATTCATATTTTGATTCCAAAAACCTTCAATCATACCGGTAGCATATCCTTCAGATGGCGCGATCCATTGACTAAATCCGCCATTACGATATGTACGTGAAACCCACACACTCACAATGATCACTAAAAACAATATGAACAATATGGTATGTTTGTCCTGTAGATTTTCTAATATCGACATTGCGTATACTACTTTATAGTGTTATTAAAATTAACTATATTATACATAATAAAATAAATATTATTCTTTATCTTATTATGATATCCCTGTCTAGTAGGTTTGGAGACTATGGGTATACGGATTTTGTCTAAATGCGTTCAAAATATCTGGCTGAATTCGATCGGTCAACTTCGTTTCGTCGTAACTTTGAGGCATCGTCATCTTACCATAAATATCAATGCTTGGAATCGACGATGGCGCATTTGTCATCACATTTGAACGTGTATTCAAACGGTCAGCATCCAGCTTATCAATTTGTATGTTTGTGTCCGCATTAAAGATCGACATGGATCCGTGGTTCGGCGTATTTTTGTACGTTTTATTCACATTATTACGCTGGTTATATGCAGCATTGTACACGGGATTTCCCATACGCGTCGCACTACCTCCTGCAACTCCTAAATAATCAGTGCTTGTGGTTGCACGTTCTGTATCCACTGGTGTATTCTGAGAGATGAGATAACCCGCGGCGGCTTGACGTTCAACGTTGAGATGATCAAAACCGACCAGACCAACCGTTGTCTCTTTGATCGTTGTAGGCGCGCGGTCAGCGGGATTGAACGTGGCTGTTACCGCAGCAGGGACCGGCATACGTGCATTCTCGTAAAGTCTCGCATTTCCAACCACGTTTTCTTTACGAGATGGCTTCAATACATCCATTAAAGGTGCGACAACTGCCTTAAGTGCTCCATGGATTCCACCCATTTCGTTCGGTCGTACCGTGGTTCGATTATTATGCGTGAATTTATAGCTCAACCTTCCAAAGTCCGATTCTGTTGCAGTATTCTTCTCAGTTGCGCTCGGATTAATGATTGGTGTAGGATCGTAGGTTTGACGACGCGTGTCTTCAAAGTTCTTCGGTGCATATATTGCACTTCCACCATCTGCGGGCGCAGTTGTTCCAAAGTACTCTGTAGTTGTTGTTTGACGATTACTCTCACGGTCCATCTCAATCGCACGCTGGGTTTCTCCTTTCTCCATTCCAGTTGTCGTAAACCAACGATCCGGCGTATTGATGAAAAATGTGTCGGGAAGATGTTTTTCCATACGACCTAAACTTTCCACAGTTGGAGCAGTTTGAATATAATGCGCTGCGGGTCCTTGATGACCGTCAAGAGAATATGAGAGCTTTGGATTCGTCTTTACGCGCAATTCATCCACACCGCGATCCATCCACTTATCCCGTGCCTCCATTCCAGAATTGTATCCGAATGATCCTTTCGAGTCATAACCTTTATCTAAACCAGGACCCACACGCACCTCTTCCCATGGCTTTACATTTGATATCTTCATACTGGGCATAACGCGTGACTGGTAGAAATCATTCTGGTTTTGCATACCATTCGGTAAATGCATATTTTCCTGTGGACGAAACAGAGGCGCTTGTTCACTCTTGGAAAAAAACTGAGAACCACTGCCAACCTTGTTGTCCAAAACGTTTTCATGCAAATTTGCACCTGCCGATATTCCGCGAACCTTTGCACCATAATACGGTTCCATGTTGTTATGTGCAAATGAAGACGGGTCGATCTTATTTCCAGTCAATGAAGTAAAGCCGTCTTTGTTGAAATTATCCCCGAACTGGGTATCTAAATTGGGTAAAGACGACGAAGAACCCGCCGTACCAGCAATCGACATAAAATCGTTTTTGTCATTGGAATTGTTGCGTCCTCTTTCAGGAATACCGCGCAAAATGCCTACACCGCCAACACCACCAGCAACACCCGATGACATTTTATCGAAATCCACACCTCGTGCATAATATCGATCGGTTGCGGCGTTTGCGTTCTTGTATTCATTTACATTCGATCCTGTAGTTGGTTGTATCACCGGATAATTCGTAGTCGGTATATCTGTATTCGGTAGATACCGAGTCTTATCTACTCTGGTGTTTCTGTATCCTTCTTTCTGATCATTACGGTTCGATGCAATATATGCGGATCCAAGAATTCCTAATATCAATGCAACTTCTGCCATTATTTTTAATAATATGGTACACTTATATTATGGTATTATATTAACCCCGGTCGATTACCGTATTATATATATTATTCTAATACATATAATATTTAAACTTGTCTTTGTTTATGAAAACAATGCGTTTCTTCCGCTAAACTGTCGAATATCGCCTACATCCTGTATTCCGCTCCCTTGCGCGAACCCGTTGCCTAAACCGACTTCGTTGATTCGACGTCCTCCAACCATACCTTCTAACTGGGATGCACGTTCTTCCGCTTCAGGGTTCGTATTCGAAGGATGAACCGCGAAATATGTATCATCTGACAAACCTGGAATATTGGACTGGGGTACAAACCGGTCCTTTTCAATAATGCGTGTATTCAAGTTATTCATAAATGGTAGGAGCACGTTCTCTTGCGGATCAAAGTGGAGCATTTTCCAGTTATCCTGTTCGACATCACGCAACATCCACGCAGGATGCGTCGCGCGTGTCTGCTCTACAGCACTACCGCCTCGAATCGGGCATTGTATGATTTCATTCGTACGAGAAGCAACGGATGCACGTTCGTCATGATGATAATTTTCAGCAGAATCACGGTTTAATTTACGAGACAATCCGAAAAGCTCGGTTTCAATATCAATCGAGTTTGTCATAATGTTACCAGCCCACATTTGAGCACGAACATATGGATCTTCCATATAAAGCGGTTTATCACCTGGACCAGGCACATTCAAACAGTAGCGTCCAACATCGGTAGATTGCTGAAGTTGCTTTTTGATGCGGTCGGGATCATCGCGAAATCGTGTGAAAGACATAGAATGGAATCGACTAGAATGAAATGGAATAATAGAATAATAGAATGCTACTATATCATTGTAAAATAAAAAGAGACCTAAAAACAACGATATATTACATGCATAATGAAGATGTTGATCACCGAAGTAACGAACGATGATACAACGTCAAATTCTACCCATGATTTGGTTATCCCCCGCAAACATTCTAAATCTTATACAATTTGCCTCAATATGATCGTTAAAAATGAATCTCATATCATCGTAAAGACACTCGAGAATTTATGTTCGTATGTGGATTTTGATGCATATTTTATTTCTGACACTGGATCAACCGATAATACAATGGATCTGATTCGCGATTTTTTCAAGGAAAGAGGTGTTCCCGGACACATTGAACAAGTAGAATGGCGCGACTTCGGCTTTAATCGTACACTTTCACTCCAAATGGCGTTCAACAAAACAGACTATTTATTCATATTCGACGCAGATGACAGTATTCACGGAGATTTTCGTATGCCACGCGATCTTACTCATGATGCATATCAGTTGAAATTAGGCCAATCTTTCGTCTACCTGAGAACTCTTATTGTCAATAACAGAAAACGATGGCGTTTTGTTGGTGTGCTTCACGAGTACATTGCGTGTGTTGACAAAGAAGAGAGTTCTACTTCGATTCAAGGTGACTATTATGTCGAATCGGGAAGAAGTGGTAGTCGAAACAAAGACCCCAACAAATACATCAACGATGCTGCAGTATTAGAGCGCGGTTTTCATGCAGAAATGGGAAATGGCACCGATGGTAATGGCGGTGATCGTGCGCTTGCAGAAAGGTATTCGTTTTATTGTGCGCAAAGTTGGATGGATGCGGGACCAGCGTATATCGATAAAGCGATTGAGTGGTATCTTCGTGTGCTGTCACAAAACAACTGGGCGCAAGAAAAATACTACAGTGCGCTCTGTCTTGGAGACTTGTACAATAAGAAGGGTGACAAGTATAACTCGCTCAAGTACTATTGTAAAACCATGGAATATGACGAAGAGCGTATTGAAGGCGTCGCTTCTGTTATGGAAATATTGCGCGCAGATGGTAACCACGTGATGGTAAATGCACTCTATCACAAATACCAGAACTATAACAAGTTTCCTCAAAACAAGCTCTTCTTGACAACAAGTAAGTATCACGACGTCATTGAATACAACAACTCCATTTCGGCGTTTTACATTTCTGATAAACGTAGTGGATATGATTGTTGTAAAACGATTCTTCGACATAATATCATGGAGTTTCACTTTCTTACATCGACCTATAGTAATTTGATGTTTTATCGTCACTTTTTCGAGGAAGATTCAATCGCGGAACTCTTACGTTTGTTTTATACTGTGGATCATTACCTCGCAATTGTTGCTGCGAAAAATGACAGTTATGGAAATGAAGACTTCGAAACATGGAACCGTCTATTTGTAAGGGTAAAGGATTCATTGGTCGCCCCGTGTACTTTGACCGATATAAGTGGAGATGAAATAAAATCCGAGTTTCATCTCACGAGATGTGTGGAAAAATTGCCTTACCTGGACCGAAATATGCCAGTTCAACATCCGTCGGTTGTTGTAGTCAATCGTAATCGTACACAGGCACCGCGTGTAATTCTCACATTTACTACATGCAAGCGGTTTGACCTGTTTCAACAAACCGTGAATTCTATTTTGAATATGTGGACAGATATCAACATCATTGATTATTGGTTTTGCGTTGACGATAATTCGAGTGAAGAGGATCGCGACAAAATGCGAACCGTTTATCCATGGATCGATTACTATATGAAAACACCCGCTGAAAAGGGGCACCGGCCGAGCATGAAAATTATTTGGGATAAACTCAAAGATATTCAGCCGGAATACTGGATTCATATGGAGGACGATTTTCTCTTCCATACTCCCGGTAGTTATGTGTATAAACCAATGCAGATGATGGTGGATTCACGTAATTCAGGATACAATGTGCGTCAGATTCTCTATAATCGAAACTATGCCGAGACCATCCGCGACTATAGCATTCAAGGCCATAAAATTCTTCGAAGAATGGCACATGAGGTGGCTCTTCATCAGTACAAGACTGGCGGCAACTTTGGTTATGGAAACTGTCATTACTGGCCTCATTACAGTTTTCGTCCATCCCTCATCGATGTCGCCGCGATTCTCACCATCGGAAACTATGATACACCCAATCAGTTTTTCGAGATGGATTATGCGAACCGGTGGATGCAAATGGGGTTCCTTTCCGGATTCTACAATCACATCACCAATCGTCATATTGGACGGCTTACTTCTGAGAGAAATGACCAGACACAACCGAACGCGTATGAACTCAATGATGAAAGCCAGTTTGTGGCACCACCAGAGACAACAGTCGCGGTTATTCCTCCGCCTCCTACTCCAGTGAAGAAGCGTTATTATTCAACAATCCCTTTTGACGACGGTCTTGGTGCACAGTTTCAACGATTCGTGTGGACATGTATCTACGCCGAGGAATGTGAAGAATCCACTTTTATTTATCGAACTCCCGAAAAAATGGCGCACAACTATACGGATGACCCAAAATATATCGAGAAAATGGAAGATTTGATGAATATGAAGCCGTATTACTTAAACTATACGGAAGCTGTTGCGGATAAATCCATTGGCCATATTATGACGCCAGATTTCTACGATATATTCAACTATGTCGAGAGAAATATCGATAAGTGTATGAAGAGTCAAAGTATGGCGAGGATCAAGGATATTTACTGGAGAAACAAAAACCGCGAACGTGATCGACCACGCATTTATCGTATATCAGAATGCGAAAAGGATCCATATACACACCATCTCGCAGTACATATACGTCGCCCGAACTGTGATGATACACGTCCAAATGGTGGAGAAGAATACACGAACGAATACTATATCAAGTCCTTATTGACGATCCGAGATAAATATATGAAACAAGACAGTAATACTCGTATACAATACCACATTTACTCACAGGGTACCGAAGAAAAGTTTGCCAACATTTGCAGTCATGATATTCTTGGACCCGATGTTATGCTCCATATCAACGAAACAAATGAAGACACTTATCTTGGAATGACAATGGCAGATATTCTTGTTACATCCGCGAGTTCATATAGTTACAGCGCCGCCTTTTTCTGTGATGGAGATATTTTTTACACGGAATTTTGGCATAAGCCGTGCAGTTGGTGGAATAAGCTTGATAAGTAAGCTGTGATGCGTCTATTTTATTCTAATCTTATAATAACAGTAATATAAGTGTTATTATAAATGAAAAAGAAGGTTAAAGAAATTGAAAAGGCGAAGGCTCCGGAAGAAGTGGAAGGGAATGGGGAAGGGGAAGGAGACACGTCATCAGATTTTGGTGATTCCAAATTTTTAGCTATGCGCGATAAATCGATTCAGGTACTTCGAGAGAATGAAAAAAATACAAATCGTAAACTCATTGAAAAGATGTTGACACTACGTCATAATATGAAATACAATAAGCATCTTGTCTCGGTATACATGAAGGCAAAAGAGCTGTTTGACCAAATGGTAGAAGAGCATCGATTGCAGATCGCTTCTTTAGATGAAATATATCGTCACTTGAATCAATTGATTCGTGAAAATCTCTCGAAACAACGAACACAAAAGAAGAATAATGGCGTATCAACCGAGATGATGAACGAATTGGTCAATGATAAGAAGAGAATATCAACCTTGCTTAAAAAAATGAGAGAGAGTTATGAAAAACTTATGAATGTTGACACGGTCATCGGTGTTACCGTACAAAAAATAAATGAATTGACCACGATGGATGATTACGATGATCTTAATAAAATGACAGATAGTGAAGACGATGAAGGCGAAGAATACGACGATACCGTAGAGGATGAAGAGGATGAATATGAACACGCAGAGGATGAAGAGGATGAAAATCTGGAGGAAGACGATGAAAACCACGAGGAATCCGAATATGACGAAGACGACGAGGAATCCGAATATGACGAAGACGAGGAATCCGAAGACGACGAAGACGACGAGGACGACGAGGAATCCGAAGATGAAGACGACGAGGAATCCGAAGATGAAGACGACGAGGAATCCGAAGACGACGAAGACGACGAGGAATCCGAAGATGAAGACGACGAATCATCGGGAAAGGAATCAAAGGACCCGCGCGTTATTTACATGTTTTAGTATATTCTCGGTTTAGTAAATATGTAAATAGACGACAAGATCGCGCATATCGACGATTCTTTACCCATTTACGACATATTCGTTGGAATATTCGTAACCAAAATGTCTTGTAAATCGCGATGGTTTCATTTCCAGGGTAGAGAATGTCTGTCTCTACGATTTCGATTGTAGCATTGTAATATGACATCAACGCTTTTGCAGAACGATACAATGTTTCTGTGAAATCAAATACAAATAAACAAATATAATGTGTTTTTACGCTGGGTGTACTTGTCTCATCGTATCCATGAATATATTCATTAAATCGTTGACATACCCCTACTTCATACCTCGACATATTCAGCAATACTACGCTTTCTATAATGTATATTTTCAATTTTATTATATTTTCAAAATATATATTATTGATTAAGTATTGTAATGTTGCCAAATATGAATCGTTTGATGTCGACGCCATTTTTTCAAAACAAAATTGTATTATATGGCAGTTTGGTTCTCGTATTATTGAGTATATTGCGGCATCTCGCGAATGAAAACGTCAATGCAATTGTACTTATGGCGTTGATTGGACTCATTACATCTTACTTTAGTAAGAATATGATTATCGTACTTATCACCGCATTTGGTTCCGTATTTGTACTGGAAATGATTGGCTCACCTGGAGTCACTGAAGGTATGGAAAACAAAAAGAAAGACGACGACGATGATAGCAAGAAGGACAAAAAGAAGGATAGTGATCCTATCGAAAATATCAAGAAGAAAGTCGAGGATAAATTAGAGGACGACAAGAATGACGACAAGGACGACAAGAAGGACAAGAAAGATGTTAAGAAAGAGGGAGTAAAGTCAAGAAATAGTAGCAAACAAGGAATGACCAAGCTGTCACCTGCAAATTATGATGGTAAGAAGGGAAAGGATGATGACGACAACACTGCAAATCGAATTGACTACGCGAGCACGTTAGAACAAGCCTACGACAATATCGAAAATATTATTGGTGAAGATGGTGTGCGCGGATTAACGGATCAAACAAAGTCATTAATGAACCAACAAAAACTGTTGATGCAAAATATGAAGGAAATGGGTCCATTGTTGAAGTCAGCTGAAGGATTCATGGAACAAATTACCGGAAACGGCGGTATTCAAGGCATTACAAGTATGTTGAAGGGATTCGCCACCCCCGGAGGTGCCAAGAACGACAAAGATTAAAAATTAATCGGCACATATAATAATACTAACCCTAGCGCGTTTAGCATTATTTATTATACAGTACATGGTAAAAAGATGTCCACCCGGGGTTTTATGCTTTGAAAATGTCACACTTCTTATTATTGCAGTTGTTGTCATTGGACTAGGTATTTATGCACATTCACAATTTTTCGGTGGTCATGGCCACCACGGCCACCACGGACCCCACGGACACATGCATATTCAAGGCCCAATATTACAGGCATCAACGGATCCTTTATCCGACTCATTAGATTTCGGAATCGGTGGTCCAACATCGAACCAAGATGTTTTACTGAATCCATACGTCCCTCCTTTACGCGATAACTCGGTTGGTTCAACTCGCCCTGTGTATGACATACGTGGTGGGGTTGAAACAATTCATTATGGCGGGCATAATGGATACGGTGGCGGTGGGGGCGGCGGCCATGGAGCGGTTCGTATCAATATTCCTACACAAGCGGTCGACACCACATACCGTCAGGTCGGTATTCTTACACGTACTGGCGGACAACAAGAAATGATACTTCCTCTCATTGGTCGTCCATTATTTACGAGTCGCGACAAGTGGCAGTTTTATACATTAAGCGACAAAAACAATGCAATCAAACTACCGGTTGTTGTGAATGGCAGAAGTGGAACGAATGAGTATGGGTGCAATAATGTAAGCACGGGTGACATGGTATATGTAGAAGGCTATAATGATGCGTTTAAGGTTACTGTCTATGACAGTGCATCGCTTCGGTATTTGCCGTTTTGAACATTTTCTTTTTCTTATTTTTTGCTTATCAAAATGGGCATGTAAATAAGAAAAAGTGTAATTCAAGAAAAGTAATTGTTGACTCATCAACTTCCTATTTATGCGTTGATTCCCCGGGGCACGCTATCAGGATCTAGTTGCTCTTCTAACTGTTTTGTATATGTTTCGTCTTTCTCCAACGTTTTCATAAACTTTTCAAGAGTATTAATCGAATTATTAAATGAAGACTCTATGTCTTGTTTTGTAGAACCCCATAATGCAGCACCAAATACAGGCTTCATGTTTTCATGATGATTAAAATATTCATATGACTCATTTATTTTCATCATATAGTGAGCATAGTTTTTGAACAATGGGCAGATCTTCCTTGCAGTATTTCTTTTCTCTGGTCCAGAATACCAGTTTGGAATCAATTCACTTACTATTTTATCACAACAGCTCTCCTCGTCTTCAACATATTTATAAGTTTCACTTTTTTTAAATGAATCAATAAATCCTTTCAACGTTTTCATTGACTTTTTGTACTCGTCGCTGTTGATATACGTATTTTCTTTTGAATTATTTTGTTGGTATGATTCATTTGACTTTTTGTATATATTTAAGAGTAAAGACGCAATTTCTTTGATTCTCCTGTCAAAATTTTTCCTAAGATATAATATTTTTCCTATCTTTTCTTTCTTTTTGTCGTATTTTTCATATAATTTATTAATTGCGACCACTTCTTGTGACGGTGGTAGTGGTGTTGGCGGCGGTTTCTGAGTATCAGGAGTGACAATCTTGATGTCTTTTGGTACTGCTGCTTGTGCTTGTGCTTCTGCATTTGATACAGCTACTGCTGCGATTGCTTGTGCTTGTGCTTGTGCTTGTGCTTGTGCTTGTGCTTGTGCTTGTTCTTGTGCTTGTGCGGCTGCTGCTGCTTCTTGAGCGTTAATCTCTTCTGCCATCATTGATTGTTTGGATTCTGGTTT
>Ga0194130_10001535_pt1 | contig 36660 bp, 41 predicted proteins | sample TA2KigsurfametaG_FD_160084 | JGI IMG/M metagenome (GOLD analysis project Ga0194130, IMG submission 160084) | Freshwater microbial communities from Lake Tanganyika, Tanzania - TA2015050 Kigoma 12 surface | ecosystem: Environmental > Aquatic > Freshwater > Lake | place: Tanzania: Lake Tanganyika...
CCTGGGGCTGATTCCAGGAGTGGGGGCGCAGGGCCCGACGCAGGTCGGGATCCTGAACCACCAGGAACCTCCAGGGCTGGAGCCCATAGGAGGACGGGGTCAGCACCAGGGCCTGCTCCAGGGCCTCCCACAGAGGGGCAGGGATCGAGCGGTCGCCATCGAAGAGTTTCGTGGCATAGCGCCAGCGCAACGCCTCCAGGAGAGCGTCATCGCCGGGTCGTCAGGTGCGTGAACAGCAATGGCCCCGGCTACACGGGACGCACGGGGCGCTTCTCGATCACCTTGTCGATCAGGCCGTACTGCACAGCCTCCGCCGGGGACATGAAGAAATCGCGATCGGTGTCCTCTTCAATGCGGCTGAGGGGTTGACCGGTGCGATCGGCCAGCTCTTGGTTGAGCTTTTTCTTCAGGTACAGGATCTCGTCGGCCTGGATGCGGATGTCACTGGCCTGACCGCGGGCACCACCGAGGGGCTGGTGGATCATGATCCGCGAGTGGGTGAGACTGCTGCGCTTCCCCTGGGTACCTGCGCAGAGCAGGAACGCGCCCATGGAAGCCGCCAGGCCCACGCACACGGTCTGCACATCGGGTTTGATGTGCTGCATGGTGTCGAAGATGCCCAGGCCGTCGTACACCGAACCCCCAGGGGAGTTGATGTAGAGGTAGATGTCCTTGTCGGGATCTTCCGCTTCGAGGAACAGGAGCTGGGCCACGATGCGGTTGGCCGATTCGGCCGTCACGGGCTCTCCCAGGAAGACGATGCGCTCCCGCAACAGACGGGAGTAGATATCGAAAGCCCGCTCTCCCCGTCCCGACTCCTCAATCACTATCGGGATGGTCGTCACTGGGGTGCTGGGGTTGCTGGGATCGATCCTACTGAGGTCCGGTCGCTAAGGTCGCTGGATTCCGGATCGAGCAGCGTGAGCGCCGCCCTCACCGTCTCAGACAGCAAGCGCGCCTTTCACCGCGCCTTCCCCCACGTGATTGCGCCGCTCTACCGGCGCATGGTGGACGAGCTGCTGGTCGAACTCCACCTGCTCAGCCGCCAGCGGGGATTCCAGAGCGATCCGCTGTTCGCCTGTGGACTGATTCAGGTCTTCGACAGCTTCGCCCGCGGCTACCGACCCGACCACCAGCGCGAGCCCCTGCTGGCTGCTCTGTGCTGCGCGACGGGCTTTGACGCCACCCACCTGCGCCAGCAGCGGGATACCGCCATTGCGGCCATCGGCCGGCACAGCGTCGACGAGGTGAAGCAGTGGATCGAGGGCCAGGGGGAGGGAGCGCCGGAACCGGTGGCCACCGCTCTGGCGAACATCCGCCGGCCCGACTTCCACTACTCCCGCCTGGTGGCCGTCGGGCTGCTGTGCCTACTGGAGCAGGCCCGGGGTGCCGATGGCATGGACCCCGCCAGCCTGCGCTCCTATGCCCACGAGCTGGGCGAGGCCATGGGCCTGCTGCGCGACCGGCTTGACAAGGATCTGAGCCTCTACAGCTCAAACCTGGAAAAGCTGGCCCAGGCAGTGGAACTGATGGAAGAGACCATCGCCGCTGAACGGCGCAAGCGGGAACGCCAGCAGGGAGCGGTCAGCGAGCCGGCAACTCCAGCCGACCCTGCAGCCGACTAGGGGCGGAGTCGCGCCGCTCGAACGGCCCGGCAACGGCGGCAAACTGATCAGCCTGGAGCAGGGGCCTGGGGAGCATCTCGGGCAACAGACCCAGGCGCGTCAGGGCAGAGGGGCGGGCCTGAAGTTGCAACGGCTGCAGCCCCCTCCAGGCCAGGGGCTGCGTCCAGGGGCCGCTGAGCGGCCTGGGATCCGGGCCGAGATAGAGCTGCAGCAGGGTGTGGTTCGGGGAGGGCGTCAGCCAGCGCCAGCCCCCCACCTGGCGTCCTTCACCGTCCTGCCAGCTGCCGGGCTGAGCGGGGTTTGGAACAAGGCCGCCGGCCACCAGCCGATCGGCGATCCCCTCCAGCATCCGATCCCAACGCTGGCGTGGACCAGGCACGGCGAGCACGAGTTCCAGCCCAGCCTGGAACGGGCCGCTGGCCTGGGGCCGCAGCCGCAGCAGAAAGGCGCTTCCCTGCAGCAAGCGCAGGTCATCGTCGCTGAGTCCATAGGCCGTCACCAGGGGTTCCCGAATCAGCTGGCGGGCGAGCAAGCCCCGCAGGAGCGGCTCCAGGGCACGGCCACTGGCCTGCAGCAGGAGGCTGGAATCCAGGGGCGCCGGCGGTGCACCCCACTCCACGGGTGCGGGGCCCATCGGAGCCACCAGGCCGGCAATGGCGGCGGCCTCACCGGCGAAGCTGACACCGCCCCGATCGAGGGTGAGGGCGATACAGCCCTCCTGCATGGTGAGAAACAGGGGGGCGAGGGGGCCTGCCATGGCCGCGAGGCCGTCGGCACTCCAGAAGGCCGACTGGCGGGCCTGGAGCTGGGCGAGGCAGCGCTGCTGCAGGCCCCGCTGGGGGCGGGGAGCTGTCTTCAGCTGGTCGCGCAGCAGGCGCTCGGCCAGGGGATTGGCAGCGACAACCAGCAGACCATCCACCTCCAGGCTGTGGGGAGGACGCGGCAGGACACCGGTGCGCAGGGGCCGGGGCAGGGGCAGCACCAGGTAGGCGCCGCCGGCGCCATCCCGGCCCCAGAGCTGCCACCAGAGCTGGCGTTGCTGCTGCCACAGGGCCCTGGCGGAAGCCGCCGGCAGGCGCTGCTGCCAGAGCTGGGGAGGCTGGCGCTGCGGCGATGCGGGAAAACTCTGCAGCAGCGCGGCGTGGGGGAGCAGCCGGCCCAGGCCCTCGGCGCGGGGACGCGGCAGGCGGCTGAGGGCCCAGAGGGGAAGGACCAGCAGGGCGGCGGTGGCCAGCAGGGTGCAGCGCAGGGGGAAGCGCATCAGGGATGGCCGTAGAGCGTGGTGCGGCGGCGAACCGGCCGGCCCAGGGAACGGGCTGCCGCCTCCAGCGCTTCAGGGGTCTGGGCGGTGCCGCCGCGGGCACCGGCCATGGTGGTGATGTGCTCCTCCATGAGCGTGCCTCCCAGGTCGTTGCAGCCCCAGCGCAGAGCCTCCGTGGCGCCATCGAGACCGAGCTTCACCCAGCTGGGCTGGTGGTTGGGGATCCAGTGGCCGAGGATCAGACGGGCCAGGGCCGTGAGCTCGAGCATGGCTGAGCGATCGGGTTGATCCCGGCTTACGCGCTGGCGCAACACGGTCGGAGCCGCCTGGCCGACGAAGGGGAGGAGCACGAATTCACTGAACCCTGGCAACCCCTTCGCCGCAGCGGCCGCCTGCACCTCCACCAGGGTGAGCAGGTGGGCGGCGAGATCGGCGGGCTGCTCCAGGTGACCGGCCATCAGGGTGCTGGTGCTGGGCAGGCCGGCGGCGTGAACCTGCAGCACAACCGCCACCCAGCTGCGGGCACTGAGCTTTTCGGGACAGAGCCGCTGGCGCACCCGCTCGCTGAGCACCTCCGCTGCCGTCCCAGGCACCGAGCCGAGGCCGCTGGCCTGGAGCCGCCGGAGCACCTGGGCGAGAGGCAGCTGGTCCTGATCGGCGAAGAACAGCAGCTCCTGGGGAGAAAAGGCATGCAGATGCAGGCCAGGGGCCAGGCGGAGGAAGCCTTGCAGCAGCTGCTCGGCATAGGCGGTCTGACTTCCTTCCAGGGTGGCGGCGGGATTGAGCCCCCCCTGGAGACACAACTCACAGGCCCCGGCGTGGACGGCCGCCAGCGCCCTGTGCTCAAGGTCCTCGGCCTGAAGCCAGTAGGCACCGTCTTCATCTGGATCCCGACGGAAAGCGCAGAAGGAGCAGTGCTGAACGCAGTGGTTGGATACGTTGATGTTGCGATTCACCACGTAGGTGACCGTTTCGCCGCAAAGCCGCTGGCGCAGGCTGTCGGCGGCCTCCCGCAGGTGCATCAGCGCTTCCCCCTGCCAGGGAGCCGTGAGCAATGCCAGGGTGAGACCCGGGTCAGGGCGGTGGGGCGGCACCACTGCTGTGAACGCTTCCAGCAGTTGGGCAGTGGACCAGCCGCTGTAGGGGGTTGCCGCCTCGACGGCCGGGGGGGCGACCAGGCGCTCACCGGCTTCCTGCCAGGCCCAGGTGGCCAGGGGGGCTGGAGCCGCGCAGACGCTCACGGGCGACGCCTGGACTGCCCACCGGACTTCTCAGCCCGGGCACGCCGGCGACGATCACGCCATTCGGCCGCGGAGAGGTAGATCACTCCTCCACTCACAAACACGAGCAGAACGCCCGCCACCGCCGACAGGAGTTGGGAGCCCGTGAGCGCCAGGTCTGGCGTTGCCAGGTCAGCCACGCCGAACACCGGCAACCCTCCCTCAGAAATTGATGCTGCCGTCGCCGTGACGGCCCCACACCACCATCGCGATCGAGAAGCTGAACAGTGCGGCGAGCGAGGCCCAACCCAGGGTGATCAGCATGGTGGATGTGAAAAGCTGCGGCGGCACTGTACCTAGGCTCGAACACAAGCGCATGGCTGTCGCGATGTCCTCCCCCCGGCCGATCACCCCAAGGGCCACCCGGATGACGCCCCTGTTGGCGATGCGACTGGCTGCCCCGGGTGTGGCGGCGCCGACTGCCGTGCAGGAGCGCGAACAGCTGCGCCAGTCCTACCCCGACTTCAAGGTGGTGGTGCTCGACGACGATGTGAACACCTTCCAGCACGTGGTGGAGTGCCTGGTGCGTTACATCCCCGGGGTGAATCCGGATCAGGCCTGGGCCCTGGCTCACCGGATCGATGGGGAGGGATCGGCGGTGGTGTGGTGCGGGCCCCAGGAACAGGCGGAGCTGTACCACCAGCAACTTGCTGCCGAGGGCCTGTCGATGGCCCCCCTGGAGCCCGCCTGATGGGTCGGGTGGTGATCACCCACAGCACGTATCTGGAGGGGTTGATCCCCCTGCTCAAGCGGCTGGCCACCCAGCCGGGGATCGACACGGTCACCCCGGCGGTGATCAGCAGGGTGCGGGGACGCTGCCCTGACCTGCGCCTGCGGGTCTCGACGCCCACGATCGGCGGCTACAAGCTCCTGGCTCGCCGGGGTACCAGTGCCCAGGAGGTGTTCGTGGTCACCCGTTGGACGCGGGAGGAGCTGGAGCGGGCTCTGGAGCAGCTCCTCGGGGGCTGATCCGCACCCAGGCGCCCCCGTCGCGGAACCAACTCTCGGCCATGGGCTGCAACTCGGCCGCTTCGAGCTGCCAGTGCTGCTCCAGGTAGCGGATGGCGGCATCGAGATCGATCTCGGCCGCTTGCCAGTGCACCAGAGCCAGGGCTGCGATGGCAGGGGCTCCGACCCCTTCTGTCCCGTCGTCCCCGGGGGTGGCCACGGCCGGATCAGCCGCAGACGGTGGCTCCTCCACCGCCGGTGGAACCTCGCTCAGCACGAAGGTGCGGAACGGGGACGCCTGGACATCGGCTGCGAGCTGATCAGGGTGACCCTCGAGGGGGTATTTGTCGAAATAGAGGCGACGCGCCCGGGGAAACAGCTGCGCCGGAGCACGGCTGAACAGGTCGCTGAGGGCCGCTTCCAGGCGCGCGGAGAGAGGGATTGCTGCGGACGAGAACGGTGCAGCGCTGCTCTCCATGGAATCGCCGACGTGGATGGGAAATGGGGGTGGACCGCCATGCCGTCTTGCCCCAGTGTTCGACCTGGTGGAACCAGAAGGGGGTCAAAGGCGGGGCGTCGTTTCCGGCTACAGGGCCGGCCTACGTTGCTTCCGCTGCAGACCCCCGTGTCGAAGAAGGAGTCAGATCAGAAAACTGTAGAAGGCAGTCACCAACACAGCAGTCCGGGTGCACTCTAGGGCTCAGGAACCGCTGTGGGCCTCCTCTGGGAGGGGCCAGATGCTCCGCACCGCAGCCAGGCGCTCCCGGGCCAGCTGCTGCCGGCCCGTCGGGGTGGGGTCATCGAGCAGGAGCGTCACGTGGCCGAGCTTGCGACCTGGGCTGGACTGGCGTTTGCCGTACCAGTGCAGGGTGGCTCCGGGCAGGTCCGCCAGCTGCCGGCGGCGATCGAGGTAGTCATCGGAGCTGTGCTCGAAACCCAGAAGATTCACCATCAGGGCGCCAGGAACCTGGAGATCCACAGGCCCCGTGGGCAGGCCGGCGACGATGCGGGCCTGCTGGGCGAACTGGCTGGTGCGGCAGGCCTCGATGGTGACGTGGCCGGAATTGTGGGTGCGTGGGGCGATCTCGTTCACGACCAGACCGGCGGGTCCGTGGAAGAGCTCGATGGAGAGCACCCCGACGTAGTCGAGGGCGGTGAGCAGCGAGGCGGCGATGTTGCGGGCGAAGGCCTGCACCGCGTGGGGGACGACCGCGGGGCTGAGCACCCAGTCACACACCTGCTGATGCTGGTGGGTCTGCACGAGCGGGTAGCAGACCACGTTCCCCTCCCGGTCTCGGCAGGCCAGCTGGGAGAGCTCGCAGTCGAAGCTGACGAAGGCCTCGAGGATCCAATCCTCGGGATCGATCTGATCCCAGAGGTCAAGGAGGTCCTGCTGGCCGTTGAGCAGACGGGTTCCCTTTCCGTCGTAGCCACCGGTGGCCGCCTTGGCCATCACAGGGAAGGTCCAGTCCTCCGGCAGGACCGGATCGGCGCTCTCGAGGGGCTGGAGGGCGCCAAGCGGCAACCAGGCGGGAGAGGGAAGCCCGAGCCGCTGCAGCAGCAGCCGCTGCTCATGCTTGGACACGAGCGGTGCAAGGGCATCGAGGCTGGGGTAGAAGGTCACGCCCTCCTCCACCAGGGATGCCAGAGCCTGCAGATCCACCCACTCATTCTCGAAGGTGATGGCCTGGCAGGTGGCGGCCAACCGGCGGGTGGCCGCCACGTCGTCGAGCGGCGCCTGGATCACCCCGGCGGCGAGGGCAACGGCGGGGTCGTCAGCGCAGGGCGTCTGCACGTGCAAGGGCAGGCTGAGCTCCTGGGCTGCAGCGGCGAGCATCCAGGCCAGCTGGCCGCCCCCCACCACCCCGATCGCAGACGGTGCACTGGCGGGGGAGGCGGTGCGAGGTGGGGCCATGAACGCTTGAACTCAGAAACGGCCGCCGCCGGGGGGCGTTGGATCGTCGACAACGGAGGAGGGCGACGGGCTCCCCGGCGAGGGCGGCGCGGCGGCCGAAAAGGTGTGCCAGGCCTCCAGCAGCTGGTAGGCCGCATGACGCCGGGCCCAGCGGCCCGCATCACCCCCCTGATCGGGATGCCAACGCAGCAGATTACGGCGCCAGCTCGCCCGCACCTCCGGCCAGGTGGCGCCCGCGAGCACCCCGAGCTCCGCACAGGCCTCCTGGTAGGCGGCAGCAGAGATGGTGGAAGGGGCTGCCAGGGGCGTCCTGGGCACCCCGGCATCCTGGCGCTCGAGGTCATCGAGCTGGTGGCGAACCTCGCGGCTGGCCTGCTGCACAGCAGCGAGCTGACGACCCAGGAGCGCGAGGCGGCTCTCGAACGAACCGGCCACCTCCTCCAGGCGGCTGCCGGTCATCTCACTGCGGGAGCGCAGGTCAGCCTGGTTGCGGGAGGCCGCCTGGAGGGCCTCCGCCAGATCCCTCTCCACGGCCATGCGGGCCCGTTGGGCGGCCTCCACCTGTTCCCCCAGCGCTCCCAGCTGGGCTTGAACCCCGTCGGCCGCCGCCAGGCTTCGGGCCGTATCGGCCTTGAGCGGCAGCAGATCCGTCTGCAGCCAACCCTGTAGACGCCCTTCGAGTGATGCCAGTTCCGCGCTGGCGCTGCCGCTGAACTGCTCGAGCCTGTCCCAGGCCTCCTCCGCCTCGGCCGAGGCCCGCTCCAGCCGCTGGCGCAGCTCAGCCAGGGGCCCCTCAGCGCCGAGGCGACGGCGCAGGGCTTCCGCCTGCTCCAGGCCCGCATGCACCTGAGCCTCCAAGGTGAGCAGCCGCTCCTGGGTGGTCTGGGCCAGGCCCCGGGCCATCGCAGCCCCAGGATCCGGCAGGGCCGCGTCGTTCTGCAGGGCCTGCAGCTGGAGCTCCAGTTCAGAGAGACGCTGCGCCGTGCTGCCCCGCAGGGTCTCCAGCTCCCGATCGCTGGCGGCGGCGGCCTCCTGGGCAACCCTGGCTTCGACACGCAGACGCTCGATGACCTGCTCCTGGTCCCGGCGGCTGCGCTCCAGCTGCGCCTGGAGTTCATCACTCGCCTGCAGGGAACGCTCCACCCCTTGGGCCACGGCCTGCCGTACCGCCTGCCGCTGCCCAGCCAGGGGGGAGCGGACCGGCGCACTCCGCCCCCCCCGCAGCAGTGAAAGCCCGAAGGCCGAAAACACCAGCGGCGACACCAGAACCCAATAGCTGTCGTTGCGCAGCTCCTGGTTGCCATCGCGGGCCGCCTGCTGGCCGCGCAGCAGGATGAGGGCAAAGAGCACGACGCCGATCCCCAGGCTGAACAGCCCCAGCAGACGCCGCTCCTGGAAAGGGGACGGGGGGCGGGCGCCGGGCGGGGTCATTGGCCTGAGCTGGGCTGGGCGAACGCTAGGGGCACTCTCCAGAGCCGGCCATTGATGGTGGCTGGGTACCCACCAGCCTGGATGCCGTGTCAGCTGAAGCCCTTGTCGCCGGCGAAGGCGTAGCGCACCAGGCTCAGCAGCAGCACCGCCAGAAACAGGGCCAGACCCACGGTGCAGGCATAGCTGATCTCCAGCTCGGCAAAGGCCTGGTCGTAGACGTAATAGACGATGGTGCGGGTGGCATCGGCGGGCCCGCCCTGGGTCATCAGGAACACCTCCTCGAACACCTTGGTGGCCGCAATTGCCGAGATCACGGCCACCAGGGTGAGATAGGGGCGCAGCAGGGGCAGGGTGATGTCGAGGTGCTTGCGCCAGCCCTCGCTGCCGTCGAGGGCGGCGGCCTCGTACAGCTCCGGAGAGATCCCCTGGAGCCCGGCCAGGAAGATCACCATGTAGTAACCCAGTCCCTTCCAGAGGGTGACGACCATCACCGAGGGCAGGGCCAGCAGCGGCGAGGTGAGAAAGCCAATTGGGCTGAAGCGATCACCGAGCAGCGCCGCCAGCCAACCATTGACCAGGCCGTTCTCCGCGTAGAGCCAGCGGAAGGCGATCGCGGCCACCACGATCGACACGAGCACCGGCGTGTAGAAGGCACCGCGGAACCAGTGGATACCGGGCAGCTGGCGGTTCACCAACACGGCCAGGGCCAGGGCCCCGAGCACGATCGGGGGCACCACGCCAATGAGATAGAGAAACGTGGTGGCACTCACCCGGGCGAACATCGGGTCAGCCAGCAGGCGGCGGATGTTGGCGAGCCCGATGAAGCGCAGGGGTTCGCTCACATCGAGACCGCTCTGGCTGAAGCTCATGACCAGGGCCATCGCCGCCGGGATCAGCACCGAAACAGCGAGCAGGACAAGGGCCGGGGCCAGAAACCCCCAGGCGGTGCTGCTGCGGGGGGCGGAAGCAGACATCGCGGCACGCGGGATGGGGCCATTGTGGGGGCTCCGGGCCCATCCCCTGCGCGCGTGTTGACCGCCTCTCCAGCTGCCGGCTCCGATCCGCGCAGCGTGCTGCAACAGGTGTGGGGTTACCCCGCGTTCCGCGGGCCCCAGGAGGGGATCGTGCGCCACGTGATCGCTGGTGGCTCCGGACTGGTGCTGATGCCCACCGGTGGCGGCAAGTCGCTCTGCTACCAGGTGCCGGCGCTCTGCCGCCCCGGGCTGGCGGTGGTGGTGTCGCCGCTGATCGCCCTGATGCAGGACCAGGTGGCGGCGCTGCAGCAGCTGGGTGTGGCGGCGGCGGCCCTGCACTCCGGCCTGGAACCCGCGGCAGCCAAGGCGACCTGGCGGCAGGTGCAGGCCGGCAGCCTGGATCTGCTCTACGTGTCGCCGGAGAGGCTGCTGGGCGGGGACCTGCTGGCGCAGCTGGCATCCCTGCCCGCGCCGGAGCCGCTGGCGCTGTTTGCCATTGATGAGGCCCACTGCGTGTCCCAGTGGGGGCATGACTTCCGCCCCGAATACATCCAGCTGGGGGTGCTGGCAGAGCGCTTTCCGGCGGTGCCGCGGCTGGCCCTCACAGCCACCGCTGATCCGCGCACCCGCGCCGAGATCATCGAACGGCTGAGGCTGGAGGAGGGCCAGGTGTTCCTGGCCAGCTTCGATCGGCCCAACATCCGCTACCTGCTGCGGGCCAAGGAGCAGCCCGGCCGCCAGCTGCAGGCGTTCCTGGCCGAGCACCGGGGCGAGGCGGGCATCGTGTACGCCCGCTCCCGCAGCCGGGTCGACCAGCTGGCCCGCGAACTCCAGGCAGCGGGCTTCGACGCCGTGGCTTATCACGCGGGCTTGGGGGCGGAGCAGCGCAGCGCCGCCCTGCAGCGCTTCCGCAACGAGGCGGCCGTGGTGGTGGTGGCCACCATCGCCTTCGGCATGGGCATCGACAAGCCCGACGTGCGCTTCGTGGCCCACGTGGATCTGCCCAAGAGCCTGGAGGCCTACTACCAGGAAACGGGGCGGGCCGGCCGCGACGGCCTGCCGGCCGTGGCCTGGATGCTGCATGGCGCGGGCGACATCCCCCAGCTGCGCCGGTTCATCGACGACTCGGCCGCCCCGGAGGAGCAGAAACGAATCGAGCACGGCAAGCTGGAGGCCCTGATCGCCTACAGCGAGGCCGCCGGCTGCCGCCGGCAGGTGCTGCTCCGCCATTTCGGTGAGGCGCTGGCCGAGCCCTGCGGCAACTGCGATGGCTGTCTGGAGCCCCAGGCCCTGGCGGATCTCACCGTGCCGGCCCAGAAGCTGCTCTCGGCGGTGGTGCGCACCGGTCAGCGCTTCGGCGGCGCCCATCTGGTGGATGTGCTGCTGGGGGGCGATACGGAGAAGATCCGTCAGTTCGGCCACCGGGAGCTGAGCGTGCATGGCATCGGCCGCGAGCTGGACCGCAGCCAGTGGCGCACCCTGGTGCGCCAGCTCAGCAGCCTCAGGTACCTGGTGCCGGTGCCCGACGGCAAGGGAGGGCTGCAGCTCGGCCCCCAGGAACTGGTGCGGCCGCTGCTGCGCGGGGAGACGGTGCTGGAGCTGCCGCTGCCGCCGCCCCAGAAGGAGAGCAGGCGGCGCTCGAGCAGCGGCAGCGATCGCAGCCGGGAGCTGGTGGAGGACGCCGCCAATGGCGAGCTGCTGCAGGCCCTCAAGAGCTGGCGGCGGGAGCAGGCCCGCGCGCAGGGGGTGCCGCCCTACGTGGTGTTCCACGACCGTACGCTGGTGGAGCTGGCTGCCCGTCGACCCCGCGATCGCGCCGCGCTCGGTGGCATCAGCGGCATCGGCGCCGCCAAACTGGAGCGCTACGGCGAAGGGCTGCTGGCGGTGCTGCTGGGGCAGGAGACCTAGGCGCCCAGGCCTGCAAACAGTTCACCCTGCACCACCCCCACCGATGGGGCCCGGCGTCGGGCACGGGAGGCGTGGGGAGCCAACGGCAGAGACCACGGTACCGCCGCTGGCTCCGGATCCCCAGCACAGGGGGGCTGGGGCCAGGCGAAATCCGCCGCGCGGAAGACGGCGTAGGGAGAGGCAACGATCACAGAAGCACGGAGAAGTACACCTGTACTAGACGGGTTGGTGCTGCTTGTCAAGCAGTCGCGGCACCTTCTCCCCGCCGGCCCCTTCGCCGTTCTGCGTGGACACACCCTGGAGATGGGGCAGGTCCCCATGGCCTGCGGCGATCAGCGCGGTGATCCCTTCGGCTGCATGGGTCTCAAGGAGACGCGGAGGTGCCAGGGATCGCAGCGAGCAGGCTCTCCACCTGATGGTCATTCCAGCCCTCGCCACGCCAACGATCGCCGAGGGCCGTGGCCAGGGCCGCCACCAGCAGGAGCAGGGGCAGCAGGGCCGGATCCCCCTGAAGCGTGAACACGAACACCGCGCAGAACACCGGGCAGCCACGGGCCCCGGCAAACAGGGCAGTGGCCGCCACAGCGGCGAGCTGGGCCAGATCGCTCCCGTCGAGACCGCGCAGGCCCTGCAGAGGGCTGATCAGCAGAGCCCCGAGACTCATGCTGTCGTGCATCAAGCCCCCGGGCGCTCCCAGCGCGAGGCTGAGCACGCTGGCGATCAGGCGCCAGAGCCAGAGGAGCGACCCACCCACAGGTTCACCTGAAAGGGCTGCCGCCAGCGACAGGGAGCCGTCGTTGAGGCTGAGACCGCCACTGGCCACGGCAAGAAGACTGAGGCATGCCCCCAGCAACAGGGCCCCGGGCAGACGCCGGGCCCCCAGCAGGGACTTCACCCAGGCAGCGACCGGCAGCAACAGCCGCACAAACAGGGCGCCTCCGGCTGCCCCCATCAGGGTGAGGAGCGCGGCCCAGCCCCAGAGGTGGGGCTCCAGGGGCCCGAGGTCGAGGCCTGGCAGGCGCGCTGGCTGACCCATGCGGGTCGCGAGCAGGGTGCCACTGCCAGCCAGCAACAGGGCCGGCAGCACCAGGGGAAGTCCACTGCGACGCCCCAACTCCTCCAGGCCGTAGGCAGCAGCCAGCAACGGGGAGCGGAACGCCGCTCCCAGGCCGGCAGCACCGCCGATCACCGCCACCAGCTGGGGCGGGAGAGAGGCGAGCAGGAGAAGCCCGGGCCAGCGCCGGCGGATCGCCAGCAGCACGCTCGCCCCCAGTGCCACCGAGGGTGACTCCACACCCACGGCCAGCCCCCCCAGGTGGGTGAGCAGCATCAGCGGAAGGCGCCGCAGCTGGCTGGCAAGGCTGAGTTGCAGCAGCCAGAGCGCCTCAGCCGCCTGCCGCTGGGCCTCGGGGGCGCGATCAAGGGCAAGCAGCGGACCGGTGCCCCCTCCCCGGCCGGGAGCCAGGGGGCCCCACGCCAGGAGCACCAGCGCCACCGTGGCCGAAAACACCAGCACGGCACCGAGCAGGGGCTGGGGCTGGGGCGCCAGCCACAGCGCGCGCTGCAGGCGGAAGCCCAGGTCCGAGAGCGCTTGATAGGGCCAGAGGAGCAGCCCGAGCAACAACCCCAGCAGCAGCCAGCCCAGGAGGGCCGCCAGCCGGGGGAACCGTTGAGGGCCCATGGAGCGGCCGGGATGGCAGCAACTTCCAGAAACCTCATGAGCACGGCCCCGATCGTCAGGCGCGGAGCTGTGCCACTATGCAGTCCGTCCACAGCATGACGGCCATGGCCCCCCTGTCCCCTGAGTCGGCGATGGCGCTGTGGTGGCTGGAGCGTCGCCGGGCCCTGGCTGAGCGGATCACCGTGCTGGAGGAGCAGCTCTCGGAGCAGATCCAATCCCTGGGTCTGCAGGAGTCCGCGTGGCAACGCTCCGAACGGGAACTGGCCGCCGCGCAGAACGCCCTGGCCTGGCTGCCGATGGATCGGCTGGGGTGATGAACTCCCCCAGGCCAGGCAGACCTCAGCCGGGCTGCAGCCGTCACCCGGGGTGGCGAGTGAGCTGCTGACGGATGAACTGATCACAGGCGGCGATTGCCAGGGCCCGGTTGCCCTCTTCCGTGCGACCGGAGCTGCGGGTGGGTTTGAAGCTGTGGTCACCGGCGGGGATCCAGGCCAGTTCGATGGCCCTGGAGAGCGAATAACCCTCCACCTCGTCCCGTTTGCCGAAGCTGTCGCGCTCACCCTGCAGGATCAGGGTGGGGGTGTGCAGCCCATGCAGGTGTTCCGTGCGCAGTTGCTCGGGCCGGCCAGGCGGGTGGAAGGGGTAGCCCAGGCAGAGGCCACACAGCACCTCGGCGCGGCCGGGTCGCTCGGCTGCCAGCCCATCGAGCAACAGGCTGGCCACCCGGCCGCCCAGCGACTTGCCACCGAGCACGATGGGGCAGCCGGACTCATTCTCCAGCTCGAGCAGGGCCTGCTGGCGGAAGCACTCCAGGAGCCTGGGCAACGGGTCAGGGGCACGTCGCTGACCGCTGAGCCGCGACTTCGCCATGTAAGGGAACTCGAACCGCACCACCCGCCAGCCGCACGCAGCCAGCCCGGTGGCGATCGCCGCCATGAAGGGACTGTCCATCGGCGCACCGGCGCCGTGGGCCAGCAGGAGGGTGGCCGGCGCCCTGTGCGGTCCATCGATCAGCCTGGGTGTGTCGTCATCCATGGGGCGATCCTCCCAGGGGCCAGGAACGCGAGCGACCAAGGTGGGAGCAGGAAAAGGGATCAACCGGTGGGCCGACTCCTCACCCTGCTGATGGCCGGCATGGTGCTGGCCTTCTACATCGATGCGTTCCTGGTGGGCGCCCCCGTGCCCCTGGCCGTGGCGTTTGCTCTCGTGGGGGTGGTGGTGCTGCTCGGATTCCGGCATCACGCCGAACACCGGCCGGCCGAGGCGATCCGGAGGTCGACACCGCTGCTGGCGGCCCTGGGTGCCCTTGCGGTGCTGGGCCTCACCCGCGGCCTGACCCTGCCGGTGGTGGTGAGCGCCGCCATGGTGGGCAGCGTCGCCAGCCTGGCCGAGGCGGCCAGCAAAGGGCGCTGGGCTGGGATCGGCCCCGCGCTCTACTGCGGAGCCTTTGCGGGCATGACCTCCGAACGGGTCCTGCTGCACCCCGCCGGCATCGTGCTGGCCGGTGCCCTGGCCGGGTTGCTGCTGGAGCTGCTCCAGGGCAGCTGGGCTGGCATCGGCGGCAAACTCGGCAGCACGGCATTTCTGGGGGTGCTGGGCGTCTGTGGGATGGCGTTCGCCCTCGACAGACTCGGCCCCGGAGCGCAGTTGCACAGCTACAGCCAGGCTGAACGTGCTGCGGTGCTCCTGCTGGCGCTACTGGCACCGGCAACGACCCAGTGGCTCAGTTATGGAGGCAACGGCCGACAGGGAACCGGGGTGGTGCTGGGATCGGCGGCACCGTCCCTGGCGGCTGGTCTGCTGTTGCCTCCGGCCCTGGCGTCGGTGTGGCTGGGGGGCAGTTTCGTGGGGATGACCGCACCGGCACGTCTGGAACCCCACCCGTACCGGCAGCTGCTGCTGATGGGACTGGTGTTCGGGCTGTTCAGCCTCGGCTTCGAACCCACCCTCGCGGGGGTCGGCGGCGAGCTGGGAGCGACCGCCGCCATGGCGGTGTTCGCTGTGCTCGGCCTGCGCGGGCCGAAACGCGGCGGGTGAAGGCCTCACGCCTCAGGGTTGAGGAAACGGCCGGACAGCCGCACCGCCAGCACCACAGCGGCCATGCCGTAGGAGGCAAAGGTGATCACCTGGCCAGCCGTACCCGCCGCGTACGCCCCACGCTCCAGCAACACGAAATCGGCCAGGGACGCCGCCGTGCCCCAGAGCATCACCCACACGCTCACGTAGGCGATTCCTTTGGTTGTGGGGTTCATGGGTGTCTGACGGCGGCCTGGGCTGGTTCAGTTTCGCTGGCGAGCCCGCCCCTAGCCGGGTTCCTCCTCGATCCGGTAGTACTCCCGCTCATCGGAGCAGCACAGGTCGGCGTAGTAGCGCTCCAGCTCGGCATGGGCCTCGTCGTACGTGGCATAACGGCGGCCAGCGATGCTGTCGCTGAGCCCGTCGTCGCGCCGGATCCGATAGGTGCTCACCGCACAGGCATTGAGTCGGCGTCCGTAGGGTAGGCAGGAGAACGGATCGGGCCGATGAAAGAGGTGAGCGTGGCTGAGATGCTGGGAAAGGCAGTCGCTCGCGTCGCTGCCGTCTCCGGCGGCATTGCCGTGCTGGTGTGGGTCACCTGGGTGATGCTTGACCTGAAGCATCTGCAGTCAGGGTTCACCCTGCCGTAGTCAACCTGCAGTCTTGATCGTCATCCCCGGCGCTGGATCGGGGCCGCTCAGAACCGGGCCATCGCAGCCACCTTGCCCAGCTTTTCCGCATCGAGACCATCCAGCTCCTCGAGCTCCAGCAGACCTTCCTTCACGAAGCTGGCCAACACGAACAGGATTCCGTCGAGACGGAACTCCGAGCGGCCCTCGATCGCATGCCGCTGGATGCTCAGGAAGTCGTGCAGCTGCCAGAGGTCGTCGAGCGATCCCAGCAGGCCGGCCTGATGCTGCACAGCCAGGATCAGGGCCTCACCGCTTCGCCTGCAGGCCCGCTCGAAAGCGTCCCGGGCCAGCGCCTGCTCCTCATCGGTCCAAAGAGCGGTTGTGCTGTCCATGGCAGAGACGCTAATGGGGGGCTTCCGCTGTCGCGAGCGACACCACCCGGTTGCGTCGCCGCTGGGCCGGCAGCTGGTGCCAGCCCAGCTGCGGAGCCTGGTGGTGCTCCCGGTGGTAGCCGAAGTGAAAACAGGCCAGGAGGGACAACCACTCCGGCAGCGCGAGGCTGATCACCGCCTGATCAGCCATGGAACCGTCCAACGTGGAACCGTCCCAATCGTGAGCCTGGCGCCGGTGGGGGAGATAGGTGCCCACCACGAAAAGCTGCAGGGAACTGAGCAGCAACGGCAGGGTGCACACCAGCAACACCGCCTGGATGGACGTGGCCCAGGCCAGCAGGCCCCAGGCGACCAACAGCAGGGCCATCTGGCCGGGATTGAGATAACGGCCCATGAACCGGCCGTACCAGGCCGGCAGCCAGGGGGAGCCGACGCCCGGCCCGTCAGGGTCGTGAGGACCGCCGGCATGGTGGTGGTGCAACCCGTGCTGGCGCCGGCACCGCCCGTAGGGCAGAGCGCCATAGAGGGCGAGCGCAAGGGCACCCAGCCTGTCGTTGAGGGGTTCTCTGCGGGGCACCAGCAGACGATGCATCGCATCGTGGGCAACGATGAACAGACCGGTCTGCAGCAGGGTGCGCACCGGCACCACCACCAGCACGAGCACAGCAAGCTCCCCCAGCGGCAGGTGCCGCCAGGGGAGCCACAGGCCGACGGCCAGGCTGGTGAACCAGGCGGCAGCGATCAGGAGCGCGAGGATCTGGCCCCGACGCACCTGGGGGGCGAGGGGGCCCGGCCTCAACGGGCAAACTTGAGCAGCTCGGCCGGGGAGGCCAGCAGATCGATGGCCACGAAGTAGATCTTGCCTTCAGGATTGAGCAGGAAGCGCCAGGCCACGTTCATGCCGATACCGGCCCCGAACCAGGGGGTCTGGACCTTGCCCGTCACCTTGATCTGGGTGAAGCCGCCATCGGCCGGTTCGGCATAGCCGCGCTCCGGCAGCAGGCGCAGGTTCTGGCAGTCTTCGCGGAAGAAGCGCAGCACGGCGTCGCGACCGACGATCGGCTTCTGGAACGGGGGCTGGAGAGCACCGTCCGGGAGAAACAACTCAATCAGGTTGTCGAAGTCATTGGCGTTCAGGAGGTCCATGTAGCTGGTCACCGTGGGGTTGAGCACCCCTTCGATGAAGACCTTCCGGCGTTGCGATTCAGGCGTGGGGGCCACCACCGGCTCAGCCACGCGCTGGGTGTCGCCCTTCGCCGGGTCGTAGCCCATGTCCACCACGAAGTTGCGCAGCAGGGTGATCTGTTGACCCTGGTCGACCGCCTTGACCGAGCTCAGCACAGCCGAGGCGTTGGCAGAGAGCTGATACCCCTCGGGAATCGGGGCCACGATGCCGGAGGCCATCCACTGGCCCAGCTGATACCAGAAGCCCAGCTTGATGTTCACCGACCAGCAGGAGTAGGTGCGGCCGATGGCGGTGTCGGTGCGGTTGGCGAGGTCGCACATCAGCTGGCTCTGCTCGGCAAAGTTCATTGCCTTGATCTGGTTGAGCACCGGCTCCGCAAACTGCATGCGCGCCGCGCCGGGCGCCGCCACGGTGATCGTGCTGCCCATCTCCAGGTAGGCGTACCAGATCAGGGCAAGCTGGTCCTCAGCACTGAGGAGCTGGAAGCGAGCCGTGATCGCCGGCACCACATCCGCGGAACGGGTTTCAGGAAAGATCTGCTTGGCCCGTTCCAGGGTGAACATGGAGTACTGCCGTTTGTGAAGGTGTTTTACAAACCCTAGGCGGACCCGGTCGATATCCCGATATCGGGTGGTACGGGTTCCACCCGCCTTCCCCTGCCACCGGGTGTCGCACCCGGGGCGGAATGCGCCAGCCGTAGCCTCCCCCCCAGCTCCTGGCCTGCCATGACCGCCGCCCCCGCCGCTTCGCTGCAGACCATCGAGGTGGCCCTCACGACCCATCCCTACCCGGTGGTGATCGGCAACGGTGCCCTTCAGCAGCTCGGCGACTGGATCCGGGAGAGGGGTTTCAAGCCGGGCACCAAGGTGCTGGTGGTGACCAACCCGGTGGTGCATGGGCACTATGGAGAGGCGGCGCTGGGCAGCCTTGCGGCGGTGGGGCTGGATGCCTCAGCCCTGGTGATCGAGGCCGGCGAAGACCAGAAGACTCCGGCCACCGTGGCCCGCATCCACGATGCAGCCTTTGAGCGCAGGCTGGAGCGCGGGTCGCTGATCGTGGCCCTGGGTGGTGGCGTGGTGGGCGACATGGCCGGCTTCGCGGCTGCCACCTGGCTGCGGGGCATTGCCGTGGTGCAGGTGCCCACCACCCTGCTGGCGATGGTGGATGCGGCGATCGGCGGCAAGACCGGTGTGAACCACCCGGGTGGCAAGAACCTGATCGGCGCCTTCCACCAGCCGCGGCTGGTGCTGATCGACCCCGCCACCCTGGCGACCCTGCCGGAACGGGAGTTCCGCGCCGGCATGGCCGAGGTGATCAAATACGGCGTGATTGGCGACCCCGAACTCTTCTCCCGACTGGAGACGGCGGGCCCGATCAGCACCCAGGCCTCCGTGGGACCGGCACTGCTGCAGGCCCTGCTGGAGCGCTCCGCCGCCGCCAAGGCCAAGGTGGTGGCGGCCGATGAACGCGAGGGTGGCCTGCGGGCGATCCTCAACTACGGCCACACCCTCGGTCACGTGGTGGAAACCCTCTGTGGCTATGGCACGTGGCTCCATGGTGAGGCGGTGGCGATCGGCATGGCCGCCGCGGGCGAGATCGCCCTGGCCATGGGCCTGTGGACGGCCGGCGAACAGCAGCGCCAACTGGCCCTGATCGAGGCCGCAGGCCTGCCCCACCGCTGGCCCGATCTGGATCAGGACGCCGTGCTGACCTGTCTGCAGGGCGACAAGAAGGTGCGGGATGGGAGCGTGCGCTTCGTGCTGCCCACCGCCATCGGTCAGGTCGAGATCCGCAGCGATGTCACCGCTGCGACGATTGCCACGGCCCTGGCCCGGCGGGCGGACTGAACCCGCTGCCGTTCAGGCCCCGGGGGGCTCGGGATCGTTGTCAAGGCCGTTGTCGAGGCCGTCCTCCAGGGCCGTCTCCAGGGTGGTGAGGAGCAGCACCAGGGCGGCCCGGGCATCCAGTTCAGAGGTGTTGGCCCGGCTCACCACCTGGATCCAGCGCCAGCAGAGGGCCTCGATCGCCTGAAACACCTCACCACCCTCCCGCAAGGCCGCCATCACCCGCTCCACGCTCTGCTCATCGAGCTCGGGAGAAAGCCCGACGACGTAGCGGCGGCCGTCATCGCCCACATAGGTGAGCCGACCCTGCTCATCCAGGATCGGCGTGGCGTGGGGAGTGATCGGCTCGTCGGGCCCTGGCGGGCCTGGCTCGGCGGCGGCCATCACGGATCCATCGACCTACCTCCCTGCTAGGTCAGCCCGGGGACCTTGCCAAGCCAGCGGGCGCTGCGATCAGCAGGGCTGATCCATAGGGGGCCCGTCAGAGGCGATTGCGGGGCGGCTGACCGCTGCCCTGCTCCAGACCACGTTGCCAGCGGCCCAGCTGACGCTCCACCAACAGGGGCAGAAGGACGGCTACAACGGCACCCAGCACCAGTGGCGATTGCCACCAGCCTCCCAGCAACGCGAGGGCCAGCACGAGCACCGGCAGCACGGCAGCCAACAGCAGCAGACGGGGTCGCCAGGTCTGAAGGCGCCGGTGGGCCAGGCGGCAGGAGCGGCAGTGGCGGGTGTGGGCCTCGAAGCGCTCCATCAAGGGCGGCAGCGACAGCCGCGGCGGCAGGGGCCTGCCGGGGAAGGGCCCACCGCCGTGCTCCCGCACCCAGCGATGCAGACCGCTCACATACACATCGGCGCTGCTGGGCAGGAAGCAGGCCTGCTCGAACCGCTCGCTACCGCCCGAAGTCGCCAGCGCGCGCTCCTGCCAGTGCAGGAACACCTGGTCGTCTTCCAGCACGGTGTGGTTGGCGAGGTGCTGCAACCAGCGCGGCCGCAGGCCCAACAGCAGCCGGGGCCAGCGGGAGGCGAACTGAAAGGGGAAGCGGGCAATCAGGCGGCACTCCCCTGGGCGGATCGGCGTGGCGTACACCACCGTGAGCAGCCGGGCAAAGCCCCTGGCGGTGAGGTCGTGCCACATCAGGGCCGGCGCGGTGAAGGTGGTGGCCTGGCTGCCGAGCTTTCCCCGGCGCGGGCCCTCCGGCCAGAGGGCGCTGAAGCCCTCAGACCCGAAGCCGGTGAGCTCGGCCACCACGGGCGCCGCGTTCTCCCGCCGCCCCACCGTGAGGTGGTGGGTGAAGGGCACGTGACTCACATCGAGCACGTTCTCCAGCAGGGTGAGGGCATCCATCGGCAGATCGCGGAAGGTGTCCTGCACGAGCCAGCCGGGCTCCTCCAGCACCGGCACCAGCGGCAGGGGGACCGCATCGGCACGCTCGGGATCTCCTGCAAACACAAACAGCAGCCCCTGGCCGGTGGCGGTGGCGTGGCTGCGGCAGCGGGAGCGCGGGCTGGCGCAGGCCGCCGCCGTCGCCGCGGGATCGGCCTGGGGCACCGTGGTGCAGGCGCCGCTGCCGTCGAAGCTCCAGCCGTGGTAAGGGCACTCCAGCTCGCCGTTGGCGTTGATCCGGCCCTCGCTCAGGGGCACCAGCCGGTGCGGACAGACGTCGGCGAAGGCCCGCCACTGGCCGGCGGCGCGGTCGAACCACAGCACCAGATCCTGCTCCAGCAAGGTGAAGCGCCAGGGAGCTGCGGGATCGAGGTCCTGCAGCACCGCCACCGCATACCAGCGCTGCAGCCAGTGCTCCTGCCAACGCTGATCCGGCTCGGGAGCCGCACTCAAGAGGGCGGAGGCGGCGCTGTCGACGGGGGTGGAGCTGGGGGCCATGGCCGGCTGAGCACTGGGGCGGATGATGGCGCGCCACTGGCCCCATCCACGTCCCTAGGGTCCGGCTGAAGAGCGAACAACACGGCCCATGGGCACGCTGGCAGTGAGTGGCGCCTCCGGCAAGACCGGCTGGCGCGTGGTAGCGGAGGCCCTGCGCGAAGGACTGGCAGTGCGGGCCCTGGTGCGCCCCGGTTCAGTGCTGCCCCCCGCGCTCACCGCCGCCCAGGAGGAGGGCCGGCTGGAGGTGGTGCGACTGGCGCTGGCGGAGCGGGAGAGCCTCCATCGGGCCCTGGAGGGCTGTGACGCCCTGGTGATCGCCACGGGCGCCCGTCCCTCGGTGAACCTGGCGGGGCCGCTGCAGGTGGATGCGCTCGGGGTGCGCGAGCAGATCCAGGCCTGCCGGGCGGTGGGACTGCGGCGGGTGGTGCTGGTGAGTTCCCTCTGCGCCGGCCGCTGGCTCCACCCCCTCAATCTCTTCGGCCTGATCCTGGTGTGGAAGCGGCTGGGGGAACGCTGGCTGGAGCAGAGCGGACTCGACTGGACCGTGGTGCGCCCCGGCGGCCTGAGCGAGCGGGAGGAGGGGCTCGAACCAGGCCAGGAACAGGAGGGCGTGCGCTTCAGCACCGCCGACCAGCAGGAGAGCAACAGCATTCCCCGGCGGCTGGTGGCCCGGGTGTGCCTGCAGGCCCTGCACACCCCGGCCGCGATCGGCCGGATCATCGAGATCACCAGCAGCCGGGAGCTGCCGAGCCAGACCCTGGAGGCGTGGCTGGCTCGGGACAGCACCCTTCAGAACAGCCCTCGATAACGCACCAGCAGCAGGGCCTGGATGGAGAGACCGATCACGATCGCCGTGAGGATCACCGCCTGGGGAATGGGGTCCGCCAAGCCCCCCGCGGCGGGCGGGGCGGCAGCGGCGGTGGCCTCGGCCAGTTCCGGGCGGCCGAGAATCGGCGTGCGCAGACCCGGACGAGACGCCACCAGCACGAACAGGGCCACGGAACCGATGCCCATCACATCCATCGCCAGGGCGCGCAGGAAGAGGTTGCGCCGCCAGATCATCCCCAGCAGTCCCACCAGCACGGTGAGGAGCACCAGAGCCTCCAGCAGGCGAAAGGGGGCGGCCATCCAGATCACCCGATGCTTCGGGGGTACAGGCTGGAAAAGTAGGCATACAGCGCCAGCACTGGGGCCGGGCCCATGGGGTTGCGCGATCCGCGCGGCAGGGCACTCAGAATCCGCCGCCGCCGCCGCCGCCGGCCCCACCACCGGAGCAGCCTCCACCGCCGGAGCTGCTGCCGCTAGAGCTCGGGCTGGAGTGAAGGGCTGAGCTGGTGCTGTTCAGACAATCGTTGAGGCTGGAACTGAAGTCATCGATGTCGAAGCTGTCGCTGCTGCTGCTCACGTACCAGCTGGGAGAGGAAAGAAGAATGCCGGTGAAGGCGGACGTCCAGCGCTCGGTGAGGCCTGCGACCATCGCGTAGGGCAGGTAACGCTCGAACAGGTCGGCCGTGAGGGGGATGCGGCGAAGGCGCGGCCCCTCGACGCGGGCAAGAAACTGTTGAAAGCCGAGCGCCTTGCGCAGCACGGCGACTCCGCGGGGTGTGCGACGCGGCATCAGCCAGGTGAAGACCACCAGCAGGGCAAGGCTGACGACCAGACAGAGGGCGAGGAGCAGCGGATCGGCAGCCATCTGCAACAGGGAAAGATCAGGAGGCAGCAGCAGCAGGGTGATCAGCACGAGGCCGATGATGCTCACCAGACCGAGACTGAATGTGAGGGCCCGCACCACGCTGGGCCAGTTGAGGAAATAGCCCTTCTTCATCAGGGCATCACGCACGAGCCTCTCGAACCCGGGCACGTGCACATAGAAAGCATTCTCGAGGTCTTCGCTGCTCACCGTGGCGCCAGGCTGCGGGTCTTCGAAGAGGTGATCCAGCAGGTAGACCTCGTGCGGTGCGAGATCCTTCCAGGTCCAGCGGGCCGTGAGCTGGTGAAAGCGGGTGCTGATGCCCACCGGCAGGCCCAGGAGACGCTGCTGTTGCGGCTCGATGCGCAGGTGGCCCTTGACCGCCACATCCACCAGGGTGGCCCCGAGTGCGGTGCTGGGAATGTGCTGGTTCACCAGGCTGGTGAGCAGGGCCGGGGGCAGGTCTTCGGGCGGCTCGTAGGCCACCGGCACCGCTCCGAGGCGAGGGTCCCGCCCGTGGCGCCACCACACCCAGCCGAGACCCAGGCCTGTGATCAAGGGCAGCAGCAGGATCAGCCGCGCCTGGAACCACTGCCGCAGCCGCGTGGAAGGCGTGGGGGAGGCGATGGCGCCACGATCGACCGTGGCCAGCACCGTGAGTCCCGCCCCAGGTTCAAGGCGGCGCGTGCTGCGCACCAGCAGCTCATGGCTGCTGGGGAAGGTGATCTGGGCGTCCCGTTCGCGCGCCCCCAGCGGACCGGTGTAGACCTCGGCCCGCAGGTTCCGCACGGTGGCTGGGAACTGGATGCGAGCCTCGACCTCATCGATCGGCACCTGCCAGTCGTTGCCGGTGACGTTCCAGTAGAAGACGTCGCGATCCCGGTAGCGGTGCAGACCATTGCGCACCTGGTAGGTGAGGGTCACCGAGCGGGTGCTGTCCACGGCTCCGGGCACGTAGATCCGCAGGTCCCGGTCCCGCCCCACCGTGCTGGTTTCCGTGCGGGCGGGCTGGCCCCGCTCATCGGTGACGCCGAGCACCTCCAGGCCAAGGGGATCGATGCGGCCATCCCGATTCACGAGCAGGGGGATGCGCCGCCACAGGCCATTCCACGAGCCGGTGAACCGGGCCGTGAGGTGCTCGCGCACACGCACCAGGCCGTCGGGCTGAACCTCAGCCGCCATGGCGAAGCGGGTGATCTCGAGGCGCCGCTCCGCGGCGGCAGCGCCGCCCCAGATGGGAGCGACAAGAAGCAGGGCCACCAGCGCCGTGGCGGGAAGCCAGGCCCAGCGGGGCCGGGCAGGGCGCCGGCGCAGCAGGCGTTCAGTCACCGAACAGCACACGGGGAACCGCTGACTCGGAGGGGTCGCCCAGCTCGAAAAACTCCCTGGCGCGGATGGCGCAGAAGGTGGCCATGAGATTGGAGGGAAACTGCAGGATGGCGGTGTTGAGATCCCTGACCACGGCGTTGTAATAGCGGCGAGCACTCTGCAGGGCGTCTTCGATCTCGCCGAGATCGTTCTGCAGGGCGTTGAAGCGCTCCACAGCCCGAAGCTCGGGATAGGCCTCCGCCAGGGCGAACAACTGGCCGAGGGAGGCGGCCAGCGACTGCTCGGCACGCTGTTGCTGCGCAGGCCCGCGGGCCGCCACCGCGGCATTGCGGGCCTGGATCACCGCTTCGAAACTCTCGCGTTCGTGGGTGGCGTAACCCTCCACGGTCTCCACGAGGTTGGGGATGAGATCGTGCCGTCGTTTGAGCTGCACATCGATATCGGCCCAGGCGTTGTCGGCTTGAACGGCCAGGCCCACCAGGCGGTTGTAGAGGAGGACCGCCAATACGGCCCCGACCACCAGGATGACCAGCACGGCGACCATGGCTGATGGTTGGCAGCTGCTCAACGGTATGCATGGTTGGCGCAGGAGGCCACAGCCTGCGCAGGGTGGGGCTCAGGGAGGAGTGAGCTCCGGCTCGCGCAGGAACCGGGGCCTGGCCAGCGGCAGGCCCCGGTTGAAGGCCAGCCAGCGGAAGTCGCCGAGGGCGTGGGGGTCTACCAGCCGCAACAGGGCCTCGCGCTGGGCCAGCAGGCTGGCCAGATCGCGGGCGGGCTGCTGCTGGAGCGCGTGGAGGCGTTCCGCCAGCCCCAGAGCGAGCAGCGCAGCCCCCTGGCGTGCCTGGCCCAGGGCTTCCCAGCCCGTCGCTCCGGCGGCTCGCATCACGCTCTCGATGCACAGGTGGGCGGTAAGGTCGGCCTCGCCAGGCGCTAGCAGCGGATCCGCCGTGGCCTGCTGGCCGCGATAGGCCAGCAGGGTGCCGCAGGAGCGCTGGGGCGCGTAGTAACGCCAGGCCTCCAAGGCGTAGTCGATCACTAAAAGGGGGCCGGCGGCCAGGGCAGAGGCGGCGGCGGCGAGCCAGGGCTCAAGGCCGGGGTGCAGTTCCGTGCACCAACCGGCCGGGCGCTGGGGAGAGGGGGGCAGCAATCCGAGGTCTTCCAGGGGTGCGGCGAGCTCGGGTGCCAGGGGCTCGCCGGGCTCAAGCCGCAGCAAGGCTCCTGCCCCAGCCTGCTCGAGCAGCACCACCTGCTGGCGGCGCCAGCGTTGCCCGTCCCATTGGATGCGCTCCACAGGGAGGGCATCCAGCACCTCATGGGCCAGGAGCACACCCCAGGGGGGCGCCTTGGCCAGCTGAGCGAAACTGGCCCAACGGCAGGGGAACGGGCAGCCCGCGAGGCGCTGGCGCTGACGGGCCGCCATGCCGGCATTGGGCTCCACGAGCACCAGTTCACAACGGGCGGCGAGGTCGGGCCAACCGACAGCCAGGGCCTCAGCCAGGTCGGCGGCCAGGCTTCCCTCCCCGGGTCCGGATTCCACCAGGGCCAGCGGTTGATCAGCCGGCCGATGGGCCTGGAGCTCCTGCAGCCACTCGGCGATCTGGGGCGCCAGCAGGGCAGCGAAATCAGCGCCAAGCGAGGGAGCAGTGGTGAAGTCCCCGTCCGGGCCGATGCGCAGGCGGCCACTGCCATAGGCGCCATGGTCGGGATCGTGCAGGGCCCAGTCCATGAAGGTGGAGAAGGGCACGGAGCCCCCCGCGGCGACAAGCCGTTGGAGCATCCAGCCGGGAACGGTCACGCCACACCCACAGCTCAGGGAGAATGCATCTTCCCTGGAGCAGGTGCATGGGTGGTGGATGGGTGAGGGCCGGCGGGCGGCTGGGACGGCAGGCCAGGCGCGCAGGGGCGGCCCTGCTGCTGGTTCTGGCTCTTGGCCTGGGCCTGGGTGTTGCTCCGGCGGTGGCCGCCGACAACCCGGAGCTGCTGCCCGACCACCCCACCCCGGTGATCGACCTGGCGCGCTCCTTCACCGACGCCCAGCGGGCCAGCCTGGAGGAGCACCTCAGCCAGGTGGAGGCCGACACGGGCTGGAAACTGCGGGTGCTCACCCAGTACGAGCGCACGCCAGGGTTGGCGGTACGCGACTTCTGGAACCTCGATGAACGCAGCCTGCTGCTGGTGGCCGATCCCCGCGGCGGCAACCTACTGAACTTCAACGTGGGGGATGCCCTGTTCGCCCTGATGCCCCGCACCTACTGGGTGGAGCTGCAGACCCGCTTCGGCAACCAGTACTACGTGCGCGACCACGGCGAAGACGGCGCCATCGTGGACGCACTGGGGGCCGTGGAGACCTGTCTGGAGCGCGGGGGCTGCCAGGTGGTGCCCGGCCTGCCCACCGAGCAATGGGTGCTCACCCTGGCCACCTCGATCCTGGGGGGCCTGATTGTGGGCTTTGCCGCCTACCCTCGACAGCCTGGCCGCACGGTGGAGTGGGCCTGGGTGCTGCTGCTCTCCCCGCTGTGGGTGATCCTGTTCGGGGTGTTCGGGGTGGCACCGATCGTGACCCGAACCAGTGATCTGCTGCCGCTGGCCCGCAATGCCCTGGGATTTGCGGGCGCGATCGCCACGGCCTACCTGATCGCCCAGAACACTGTGGGACGGAGCCGGCTCAGCGGCAGCGAGGGCGGCGAGGGCTGACCCCCCCCCACTTGCCCTTGCGCTGGAGTGAGTGCTGCGGCTGTCAGTAGCGACCGCGGCTGCCGGGACCGAGGGTGTCAAGGGCCTCGAGTTGGCAGCGCAGGGAGCCCTCGGGCGCGCAGGGGGGACGCTCAGGCTCGCGGGGCTGAACGGCGAGGGTGCCACTGAACTGCTGACCCCTGAGCTGAGCCAGGTTGTCTTCGTAGAAGCGGCGCAGTTCCTCGAAGCGCTTCACCGGCTGGCCGTAGAAGCTGCGACCGGCCAGGGTCGGGAACGACGCCCACTCGGGAGCGAGGCGGTGGGCCAGCTCAGGCGTGAAGAGGCCCTGGTCGGCCAGGGGCAGGGCCCCGCGGCGTTGCACCAGGAACAGGGCCGCCTGGTCCTGAACCTGGGGGCCGAAGGCATCGGGACCGACGGACTGGAAACCCAGAGCCCGGGTGACCATCGCCCAGGTGGGGGGCATGAACTGGTAGGCCCCGGCGGCGGCACTGGCGTATCGCGCCGTCCGGTTCACCCGGTTGGGGTGGCGGTCGAGGGAGGGCATGAGGCTGCCCCCGAACATGATCCGGTAACCGACGTCGTGGCCGTTGGCCCAGGTGCCCTCCGCGTAGCGAATGGTGTTGAGCAGGGCACGACGCTCGGCCGTGATGGCGAACACCCGCGGGGGAGGCGGTGGCAGGGGCACCGCCAGGGCCAGGGAGGGGTCAGAAGCGGGAAGAACCATCTCCTGGGCGGAGACGGAGAGGGTGGGGCTGAAGGCGGCGCAGGCAAGGAACGGCAGCGCGGCGACCCTCAAGCAGCGGCCCAGAGCTGATGTTTTGGGCAGAGGAGATGCCAATTCCAAAAACAATCAGTTGCTGCAGAATTTGCCTATCGGCGGGGCCAGATGCGATTGATACAGTGCCAATCGCACAAGCGTCCACTCGTATCAAGAATGACAATGATCAGTTCTGATCACTGTGAGCACGGCAATCCAGGCGCTTTCCACAACAGGAACCCCGATCCTGCAGCTCGCAACTGATCAAAACTCCTGATCACCGATTCGCGACCGAGGCTTTTGCTGCCAGCTCATCCCCCAGGGAGGCCAGGAGCCGTGCAGCCTCCAGGGCTCCATCACCGGGCAACGCAGCCGCGGCAGGGGCCAGGAGGGGTTGGTCAAGCTGCCAATCGCCGCAGGCGAACTGCTCGCGGCTGAGGAGGCGGTGCCAGCCATGACGCTGGACCGCGGCCTGCAGCACCGGCGCTTCCGCGAACCCCTCCCGCTCCACCAGGTGGATGCCCACGCCGTAGGTCATCGCCTCGCAAAAGCTGCTGTAGCCAGGCTTGGTGATCAGCCGGCCGCAGTGGCCCATCAACTCCAGGGGGCGGACCGCCGCGGGCAGCTCGCGACCGTTGGCCAAGCGGGCCAGCTGGGGGTCATGGCCGAGGAAGACGTGGTCCGGCCAGCGCTCCAGGAGGGCGGGATCGAGGGCAAAGCCCAGTCCGCCGAAGCTCAGCAGCACGCAGCGATCACGATCCGGCGGCAGCCGGAACTCCCGGGCCAGGGCCGCCCCATCCAGGCGGGGATGGCCGGCTGTGAGACCGATCCTGTGGCTGGGGATCCCCCAGGGCATGGGCAGATCCAGAGGGCAATGCAGGAGCAGATCCCCTTGCTGGTAAAGGGAACGGCAGCGCGCCACCCAGGGGGTGAAGGCCTCCCCCAGGGGCGCATAGATGGAATCCCAGCCAAAGCTGGCGAGCCACACCAGCGGTGCCTGGAGCCGACCCGCCAGCAGGGCGGCCGCCGGTGGCACGTCCCCCAGCACCAGCAGGGGCTCCCCCTGGGCCGCCAGCCAGGCCACCTCACGGTCGAGCTGGCTCGGCAGGCGGGCCTCCAGAGCCTCGAGGGCCGCCAGGGTGGCAGCGGGATCGGAGCCGAGGGCGTCGGCCTGCACCACCCCCACATCCCACTGACAGGGCCGGTGTTCATAGGGGGTGGGCCCGAAGGCTGTCTGGAGGAACCGTTCCGGCAGCGCCGTGGAGAGCACCAGTCGCCAGTGGGGACGGAGCCTCAGCAGCTGGCTGAGCACCGAGGCGGAGCGGGAGCCATGGCCGAACCCATGGCTGCTGATGCAGGCCACGATCAACACGGAGCCACCCCCTCGGCCACCGGAGCCGTGAACAGCACGTCCTGATAGAGCAGCTGACCCTCCAGCCCGTACCAGCGATGGCTGGCGGTGCGCACCCAGGCCGCAGCGGGCTGGCCATCCGGCCATTCCAGCTCCACCCAGCTGAAGTGCCGCAGGGGCCTCCCCTGAGCGTCCTGCCCATGGCGGGGCACCGAAGCGGCGTTGAGGAACACGGTGCCCTGCCGATCAACCACCAGGCTGCGCCGCTCCCCCTGGCCGCGCTTGAGGGCGTGGTGCATGTGGCCGAACACCACCAGGGGCAACGGCCGCTGGCTGCGGATGCGGGCAATGGCCAGGGCCAGATCCTGATCACCCCAGTCGCAGGCGGGCTTTTTCCAGTCACGACCGCAGGGATCGCCTGCATCGCTTCCCAGGCCGCTGGGGCCGCAGTGGGCCAGCAGCACCAGGGGCAGCAGCGGATCGGCGGCCGCAGCGGCGGCCGTGATGCGCGCTGCGGAGTCGTCGAGGGTGAGGGGGCCGAAGGTAGCCCGCACCGCAGGTGAGAGATGGAAGCCTCCGCCCGCCGTGCCCGGCCTTGCCCCGACCACGGCCAGGCCGGGGGGGTGCAGCTCCCGCAACCCCCAGCCGCAGTGCAGGGGGCCGAGGGCGTCGAGCTGCCGGCGCAGGGTGCGGCCAGTGGGATCACGCCCGGTGTCGTGGTTGCCGAGGATGCAGGCCACCGGCAGGGGCAGTCGGCGCAACAACGCCGGAATGCGCGGGTGTCCGTCGCTCAGGTCGCCCACCACCAGCAGGGCATCGGGCTCCAGCAGCGCCAGCAGCGCCGCGTCTGTCTCGTCCCAGGCGCCATGGGCATCGCCCACCACCGCCAGGCGCTGGATCCCCATCGACCACTGCCTAGGCTTAACCATCCTGCCGCCCAGAGGACCCCGGTTGGTCTTTGCAGCCGCCCAGAAGCCGACCCCAACCCAGCCCGGCCCCAGCCCCGCGGCGATCCGCGACCTGGCCAGCCAGCGCAACGCCGTGATCCTGGCGCACTACTACCAGGACGACGCCATTCAGGACGTGGCCGACTTCATCGGCGATTCCCTGGAGCTGGCCCGCAAGGCCGCCAGCACCACCGCCGATGTGATCGTGTTCTGCGGCGTGCACTTCATGGCCGAGACGGCGAAGATCCTCAACCCCGGCAAGACGGTGCTGCTGCCGGACCTGGCGGCCGGCTGCTCCCTGGCCGACGCCTGCCCGGCCGATGCGTTCGCGGCATTCCGCGCCGAGCATCCCGACCACATCGCCGTGAGTTACATCAACTGCTCGGCGGCGGTGAAGGCCAACAGCGACCTGATCTGCACCAGCAGCAACGCCGTGGACCTGGTGAAGCAGCTGCCGGCCGATCGACCGATCCTGTTCGGCCCCGACGAAAACCTGGGGCGCTGGGTGCAGGCCCAGAGCGGCCGCCAGCTCACCCTCTGGCCCGGCAGCTGCCAGGTGCACGTGGCCTTCAGCGAGCAGGCGCTGCTGCAGCTCAAGCTGGAGCACCCCGACGCCGAGGTGCTGGCCCACCCCGAATGCCAGCAGCACCTGCTCGATCTGGCCGACTTCATTGGCTCCACCAGCAAGCTGCTGCACCGGGCCGAGGAGAGCCCCGCCAACAGCTTCATCGTGCTCACCGAGCCGGGGATCCTGCACCAGATGCGCCTGAAGGTGCCGGGCAAGCAGTTTTTCGAGGTGCCCGGCGCCGATGGCTGCAGCTGCAACGCCTGCCCCTACATGCGCCTCAACACCCTGGAGAAGCTCTGGCAGTGCCTCGATCGGCTGGAACCGGAGATCGTCATGGACGAGGAGCTGCGCCTCAAGGCCCTGGCGCCGATCGAGAGGATGCTGGCGATGAGCCCCTAATAACTGTAGTTCGCCACAAAGAGGCTGGCGTCATCGGAGGGCTCGGAGCCCGGCGCATAGGCGCCGCGGCTCGCAGCTCCGTTGGCCCGAGCCCGGGCCAGCAGCGCCGCCTGGCCGGCCGCCAGATCGCTGCCGCCCCAGTGCTGGAGGCAGGAGTGCTGCAGGGCGCGGCCATAGGAAAAACCCAGATGCCAGGGGGCGTAGCCGTGGGCGGCCACCTGGTTGATGGCGTTGAGGCAGAGGCTGGCGTCCTCCTCGCTGAGGCCGCCGCTGAGAAACAGAATCGCCGGCACCGCCGCAGGCACGCTGCGGCTGAGGGTGCGCAGGGTGAAGGCGCCGATCTCCTCAGGGCTGGCCGGCTCGGGGCAGTCAGCACCTGGGCAGGTCATCGAGGGCTTGAGCACACTGCCCTCCAGAAACACACCGTTCAGGGCCAGGGCCTCATAGGTGGTGCGCAGCACCCACTCCTGCACCGAGGCGGTGGTGATGATGTCGTGGTCACCATCCATCAGGATCTCGGGCTCCACGATCGGCACCAGGCCCTGCTCCTGCACGGTTCGGGCATAGCGGGCCAGACCCCAGGCGTTCTCCCGCACCGCCAGCTCCGAGGGGGCGCCATGGGCGCTGATCTGCAGCACCGCCCGCCACTTGGCGAAGCGGGCACCACGGGCGTAGTAGCGGGCCGCCCGCTCCGCCAGACCCTTCAGGCCCGTGCACCAGCTCTCCCCCTCCACACCGCCCGCCAGGGGCTCTACCCCCTGGTCCACTTTGATTCCGGGCACGATGCCCTGCTGCTGGAACAGCTCCACGATCGGCGGTCCCGACTCGCCGGCTCCATCCACGCTGTCCTGGAACAGCGTTTCCTCGAAGAGGATCACGCCGCTGATCTGCTCATTCAGCCCCTCGGTGGTGGCCAGCAGGCTGCGATAGGCGCGGCGATGCTCCTCGGTGTTCGCGAGACCGATGGCGGCGAAGCGCTTGCCGATCGTGCCGGTGGATTCATCGGCGGCCAGCAAACCCGTACCGGGCTGCGCCAGGGCGGCAGCCGTGGCGGCGAGCTCCTCGCGATAGTCGTCCAGCGCCATGGTGGCCACCCAGGTTCTCCCCCTGGCTAAGGGCGGGAGCGGCAGCCGTCAACGGTGCCGCTGCCTAGGGTGCCGGCGCCGTCGCTTCTGTCCGCATGCGCACCGTCCGCTTCGTCAACGGCGACCGCATGCCCCTGCTGGGGCTGGGCACCTGGAAAGCGTCGCCGGGCGAGGTGTGGGCCGCGGTGCGGGAGGCAATCCGGCTGGGCTACCGCCACATCGACTGCGCCAGCGTGTACGCCAACGAGCCGGAAGTGGGTGCGGCGATCGGCGCCGCCATCGCGGCCGGTGAGGTGCGCCGCGAGGAGCTGTGGATCACCTCCAAGCTCTGGTGCAACGCCCACGGGCAGGCCAATGTGGAGCCGGCCCTGCGCCGCACCCTGGCCGACCTGCAGCTGGAGTGGCTGGATCTCTACCTGGTGCACTGGCCGGTGCCGATCAAGCCGGGGGTGGCCTTCCCCGCCAGCGCCGCCGACCTGCTGCCGCCGGAGAGCGTGCCGCTGGCCGACACCTGGGCTGGGATGGAAGCGGTGCTGGAGCTGGGGCTCACGCGCCACATCGGCGTGAGCAACTTGTCCAGCCACAAGCTGCAGGACCTGCTCACCAGCGCCCACCAGCGGCCGGAGGTGAACCAGGTGGAGCGCCACCCCCTGCTGCAGCAACCGCAGCTGCTGGCCGACTGCGCCGCTGCCGGCGTGCACATCACCGCCTATTCCCCGCTCGGCTCCGGCGACCGACCGGCCGCGCTCAAGGGCAGCGATGAACCGGTGCTGCTGGAGAACCCCGTGATCGCGGCAATCGCCGCGGAGCACGGCTGCAGCCCCGCCCAGGTGCTGATCGCCTGGCAGCTGCAGGGCGGAGTCTCCACCATTCCTAAATCGGTGAGCCCGGCCCGGTTGCGGGAGAACCTGGCGGCGGCCGATCTCCAGCTCACGCCAGCCGATCTGGAGCGGATCGCCGGGTTGAACCAGCACCGCCGCCTGGTGGATGGCTCCTTCTGGCTGCTGGAGGGCGGCCCCTGGACGCTGCAGCGCCTGTGGGATGAGGGCTGAGACAGCAGGCTGCGAGCATCAAGCCGCCCGCCCCACGCCCGTGCCATGCGAGCCGTTCTCGCCACCCCCGAGCTGATCGACGCCCAGGTGGCCGAGCCCACGCCCGGCCCCCACGACCTGGTGCTGCAGGTGGAGGCCCTGGCGGTGAACCCGGTGGACACCAAGGTGCGCGCCGGTATCGCCCCCGGCGGCCCCGGGCGGATCCTGGGCTGGGATGCCGCCGGGGTGGTGGTGACCTGCGGCGAGGCGGTGAGCCGCTTCCGTCCCGGGGATGCGGTGATGGCGGCCGGCGACATCCGCAGGCCCGGCTGCTATGCCGAGCGCCTGGCGGTGGATGCCCGGCTGGTGGGCCGCAAACCGGAGAACCTCTCCTGGGCCGAGGCCGCCGCCCTGCCACTCACCACGCTCACCGCCTGGGAGGGACTGTTTGAGGGCCTGGGTTTCGATCCAGATGGCGGCGGCTGTTCCGCCGGCGAGTCGGCCGGCCACAGCCTGCTGATTCTGGGGGGCGCCGGTGGCGTGGGCTCGCTGGCGATCCAGCTGGCCCGCCGCGCCGGCCTGCGGGTGATCGCCAGCGCCTCACGGCCCGAGAGCCGCGCCTGGGTGCAGGAGATGGGGGCCGAGCAGGTGGTCGATCACCACCTGCCCCTGGCACCCCAGCTGCAGGCCCTGGGGCTGGAGCAGGTGGATGCGATCGCCAATTTCAGCGACACCGATGCCTACTGGGACGCGATGGGAGAACTGATCCGCCCCCATGGCTCGCTGCTGGTGATCGTGGGCAACAGAGGACCGCTGGCGATGGAGCGGCTCAAGGAGAAGAGCGTGCGGCTGTGCTGGGAGTTCATGTTCAGCCGCAGCGCCGCCGGTGGCGACGGCCAGCTGGCCCAGGGGCGGATCCTCGATCGCCTGGCCGCGCTGGTGGAGGCCGGCGAGATCCGCACCACCCTGGGCCAGACCCTCGGTGCGATCTGCGCCGCCAGCCTGGGCGCCGCCCATGCCCTGCTGGCAGAGGGCCGCACCTTCGGCAAGATCGCCCTGCAGGGGTGGCCCCAGCGCTAGAAGCGCCGCAGACGCCCACTCCCATGGCCCTCCCCGCCGGCAGCCTGCTGGAGCTCACCCCCCAGGGGCTCTACTGCCCGGCGGCGCGCGCCTGGATCGACCCCTGGCGGCCGGTGCCCCGGGCCCTGATCACCCACGCCCACGCCGACCATGCCCGGCCGGGTTGCGGCGAGTACTGGGCGGTGGGCGCCAGCGAGGGGATCCTGCGCCAGCGCCTCGGGGCCACGATCAACCTGCTGCCAGTGGCCTACGGCGATCTCCACCGCATCGGCGAAGCGCGAGTGTCGTTCCACAGCGCCGGCCATGTGCTCGGCAGCGCCCAGATCCGCCTGGAGGCCGGCGGCGAGAGCTGGCTGGTGAGCGGCGACTACAAGCGCTGCGCCGACCCCAGCTGCGCGCCCTTCGAGCCCGTGCAGGCCGATGTGTTCATCACGGAGGCCACCTTCGGGCTGCCGATCTACCGCTGGCAGCGTGGTGCCACGGTGGCGCGCGAGATTCTGCAGTGGTGGCAGGCGGCGCCGGAGCGGCCCTCGATCCTGTTTGCCTACGCCTTCGGCAAGGCCCAGCGGCTGCTGGCGGAGCTGGCCGCCATTGGTGTGGGCACTGCGGGCAACCCCGGAGGGGAAGGGAACGAAATCCTGCTGCACGGCGCCGTGGAGGCACTGATGCCGGCCTACCGGGAGGCGGGGGTGGCGCTGCCGCCCACCCTGCCCGTGAGTGCCATCGCCAAGGGCGACTCCCTGGCGGGGCGGCTGGTGATCGCGCCGCCTTCGGCACACCGCTCGGTGTGGATGAAGCGCTTCAAGCTGGCGCAGACGGCCTTCGTGAGCGGCTGGATGGCCGTGCGCGGCGCCCGCCGCCGCCGTGGCTACGAGCGCGGCTTCGTGATGAGCGACCACGCCGACTGGCCCGGCCTGATCCAGAGCGTGAAGGGCAGCGGCGCCCGCCAGGTGTACGTGACCCATGGCAACAGCGACGGCCTGGCCCGCTACCTGCGCGAGGTGGAGGCGATCAGCGCCGAACCGCTGGAGGGAGTGGTCGCAGCGGAGCGTGGCGATGGAGAGGACATCCACGCTTCACTGGATGAGCTGGACGTGAATGTGTTGTCCAAAGTGCCCACCTAAAGTCCAGTACCGCTCGTTGGTGCCGAGCTGCGACAACCTGCGGCAGGTGGGGCGTGCGCCCCGGTGGGCCAGCGCTTGCTGGCCATGAGCAGCTAACCAGCCAGGTGATTCGGCCATGGCAGATGCGGTCAGAATCCAGACCATCTTGGCGGGATGATCCATGCGGGCTGCCCTCAGGGCGCCACTCCAAGGGACTACCTGTGCCTGAGGCCGTGGGCGGGGCATGATCGAACCCATCCACTCCTCCACCGGGCGCATACCGCCTGCCTGGAGAGGAGGATGAAGCCGCTGCTGCCGCAGACCCAGGTGCTGAGCCCACTGCTGATCGCCCTACCCTGCCTCACCCCCATCTGGAGGGCACGCTGCTGCCGCGCGGTTTCTTTCTTGGCCTCGGGCTGATCTACCTGGCGGCCCTGGCCGTTGATCGCCTGGCGGCGACCTGGCGGTTGCCGGCGGCGGCCGCCGTGCTGCTGCTGGGCCTGCTGATTCCCACCGCCTGGTTGACCCAGGCCCAGGCCATCGGTCCGCTGCAGGTGGAGACGCTGAATCGGGTGAGCCTGGCGCTGCTGATTTTCTACGCCGGTCTCAAGACCGACCTGCGCCGCATCCGCGGCATGACCGCGGCGGGCCTGCGGCTGGGCTGTGGCGGCGTGGTGATCACCGTTGCGATCACGGCACTGACCCTGCTGCTGCTGGCGCCTCATCTAGCCGATGGTGTGCCGCCGGCTGCTGCGGTGCTGGCCGTGTGCTGTCTGGGGGCCACCGACAGCAGCGCCATCGAGGATCTGCTGGTGTCGCTGGGCCATTCCATCCGCGGCCGGCTGAGCCATCTGCTTCAGTTCGAAGCGGCGGTGAGCACGGTGAGCACCTTGCTGGGCTTCGGGCTGGTGGCCGGCATGTTGCGGGCCCACCCCCATGGCGACTATCAGGCCCTGCATGGGCTGGTGGCCAGTCGCCTGCCGGACCAGCTGGGTGCGGTGGGATTGCACGTGGGCGCCGGCCTGCTGGCCGGGTTGATCGTGGGCGCCGTGGCGCCGCGCCTGATCGATGCCCTGGTGCGCTCCGAGCCGATGCTGCTGCTGGTGGCGGTGGCGCTGGCGTTCGTGGCCTTTGGCTTCGGCCAGCTGCTGGGGGGTGGCGGCCTGCTGGCGGTGTTCGTGGCCGGGGTGTTGCTCTCCAATGGCCGTTACCGGATCGGTCGCTTTGAGCAGCAGGCCCTGGGCCGGGTGATGCATCCGCTGAACACGGCCGCCGAAATCACAGTGCTGCTGTTGCTGGGCTTGCTGGTGAAGCCGGCGGCGCTGATCACGGTGCTGCCGCTCGGGCTGGCGCTGGCGTTCGTGGTACCGCTGGCGCGGCTGCTGGCGGTGACGGCACTGTTGCCAGCCGCCCGTTTCCCCAGGCCCGATCGCCTGGTCGTTGCCGGTTGCGGGCTGCGGGCGGCGGTGCCCCTGGCGCTGGCGGTGTCGATGACCGAAGAGCTACCCCACTTGCGCGGCGTCGCCCTAGCGCTGGTGGAACCCCTGGCGGCACAGCTGCTGGCCCTGATCTTTGTGGTGGTATTGGCCGACCTGCTGCTGCAGACAGTTGTGGTGCGCCGTCTGCTGCCGCTCAGGCCCGGGGCGTC
>Ga0194130_10001542_pt1 | contig 36599 bp, 34 predicted proteins | sample TA2KigsurfametaG_FD_160084 | JGI IMG/M metagenome (GOLD analysis project Ga0194130, IMG submission 160084) | Freshwater microbial communities from Lake Tanganyika, Tanzania - TA2015050 Kigoma 12 surface | ecosystem: Environmental > Aquatic > Freshwater > Lake | place: Tanzania: Lake Tanganyika...
CAGCGTAAGTGGGGCATGATCCCAGCGTTGTTGTTATTGATGAAGCTGCTGGAATGAGCCTGGCATTGCTGTTCCCAGCGGCGTATCAATCGCTGTATACATGGGCAGCTATGGTGCTCGTGTTTCGCGTGTTTGACGTGCTGAAGCCATGGCCAATAAACTTGGTAAACGATAGAACAGAAGCATGGGCTGTCATGGGCGACGACCTTCTAGCAGCCATAGCAGCGGGCTTTTCGCTCCAATTGATCATCGCTGCACTTTCAGTGCTCGGACTTTTCGCGGCCGTGTAAAGATGCCGTAACAAGCCCTTAAAGCCCGATTTCATAGACGTTACAGGCGAAAAAACCGCTAGAAACCCCATAAAATAGGTTCATGTGGAGAAGTCATGCTTGAAACAGCCCGTAAACAGGGCATATTTTGCAATCACAATTGGTTTTATCTACACGTTTACATGGGGGTTCCTATGAACAAAGCACAGCTTGTGGAAGCTATTGCTAAAGCTGCTGGACTCAGCAAGTCAAAAGCAGACGTAGCGCTGAATGCAACTATCAGCGCCATCAAGGCTGAATTAGGCAAGGGTGGCAGTGTTTCGTTGATTGGTTTTGGTTCGTTCAGCGTTGGCAAGCGCGGTGCACGTGCAGGCCGCAATCCAGCCACGGGTGCAACAATCAAGATCGCAGCTCGCAAGGTTGCAAAGTTCTCAGCCGGTGCTGATCTCAAGGCAGTAGTTAACGGTGCAAAGAAGGCAGCTCCAAAGGCAGCAGCGAAGAAGGCCGCTCCGAAGAAGGCAGCAGCTAAGAAGAAAAGGTAATTGCGAGAAAATGAAAGCCCGCCAATCGGCGGGCTTTTTTTTGCCCTATTTTTGCAATCGATGTCGATGCGCCACCTACTGTCAAGCCAGCAGCTATCAGTCGAGAACATTACTGAAATACTCGACATGGCATCGACGTTTCTGACTCCAACGGGGCTGCAGCCTACGGCACAACGCGCCTTAGTTGATAAGCGATTCGTTTTAGCATTTTTCGAGCCATCAACGCGCACACGATTATCCTTCGAGACAGCGATCGATCGCCTGGGTGCATCATCTGTTGTTTTTTCGCAGGCAGGCAGCAGCGTTGAAAAAGGTGAAACGCTTCAAGAGACGATTCATACCATAGAGGCTATGGGTTTCGATGGTATCATTATTCGTCATGCAGACAATGGCGTGCATGAGCAGGTGGCATCCTACACGAAGATGTCTGTTATTAATGCTGGAGAAGGTTCAACAGCTCATCCCACGCAAGCGTTGCTTGATGCATCTACAATTCGAGAGCAGTTTGGGCGCATACGCGGCATCAATGTTGTGATTACGGGTGACTTGCTGCATTCCCGTGTAGCTCGATCTAATGCAGATGTACTCTCAAGGATGGGTGCAAACATTGCCTACTGTGCGCCCGACCAGTTGTGCCCGCATGATGCACAGTTTGCCCAGCTGCGAAGATTCGATAACGTACGCGATGCAATGCAATGGGCAGATGTTGTCTATCTGCTTCGCATTCAGCGAGAGCGGATCTCTGCTGATATCGTGCCTAGTCTGGATGAATACAGAAAGAAGTATGCAATCACACGTGAGCTTGCGCTAGATCAGCCGCATGTGATGATCATGCATCCAGGTCCAGTAAATGTAGGAGTAGAGCTCGATGAGGAGGTGTTGTTGGCAAAGCAATGCCTCATCCATCGTCAGGTAACACATGGCGTAGCCGTTCGCATGGCTATTCTCGAGAAGATTTTTTCGGATAACGATTAACTGCACAAACAATGCCCAAGCGTCAAGACATAAAAACCATTCTTGTCATAGGTTCAGGTCCAATCATTATCGGACAGGCCTGTGAGTTTGACTACTCCGGTACACAAGCGTGTAAGGTGCTGCATGAAGAAGGATTCAGAGTTGTTCTCATCAACTCGAATCCGGCAACGATCATGACAGATCCGAACATCGCCGATGCCACATATGTAGAGCCAATCACACCCTACTACATCGAAGAGGTTATAAAGAAAGAAGAGCCAGACGCCATTCTGCCAACAATGGGCGGACAAGTGGCCCTGAATGCCGCTGTTGCCTTGCATGAAGCGGGAATTCTTGAAAAGTATGGTATCGAGCTTATTGGGTCGCAGATAGAGTCTATTCACAAAGCCGAAGACCGAGAACTTTTCCTCAATGCTATGAAGAAGATAGGCATGGAAATGCCTCGCGGTGGTTTTGTGCATGCCTTTGAAGAGGGTATGGCAATGATCGACGATGTTGGCTTTCCGGCTATCATACGTCCGTCGTTCACGATGGGGGGCACAGGCGGTGGCATAGCCTACAACATGGAAGAGTACAGAGAGATGCTGCGCAACGGACTTGTCGCTAGTCCAATCAGCAGGGTCTTGGTCGAAGAAAGCATCATCGGTTGGAAGGAATACGAGCTCGAAGTGATGCGCGATACAAAGGACAACGTCGTTATCATCTGTTCGATCGAAAACGTAGACCCTATGGGTGTTCACACAGGGGATTCGATTACTGTAGCACCTGCGCAGACCCTTTCTGATCGTGAATACCAGCGCATGCGAGATGCATCACTCAAAATTATTCGAGAAATCGGTGTCGAAACAGGGGGCTCCAACATACAGTTTGCCGTGAACCCTGCAGACGGTCGAATGGTTGTTATCGAAATGAATCCCCGTGTTTCGCGCAGCTCGGCACTTGCATCGAAAGCAACCGGTTTCCCGATCGCGAAGATTGCAGCCAAACTTGCGATAGGCTATACGCTAGACGAGATCATCAACGATATCACAAAGAAAACACCTGCCTGCTTCGAACCTTCGATTGACTACGTTGTGGTAAAAGTTCCTCGCTGGGACTTTGAAAAGTTCCACGAAGCCGACAACTCGCTGGGTATTCAGATGAAGTCTGTTGGCGAGGCTATGGCCTTTGGACGAACATTCAAAGAGGCACTGCAAAAGTGTCTTCGTTCGCTGGAACAGAAGCGTCATGGATTCGGCTTTGATCAACTGCGATACCTCGAGGATGTGCCGGAAGACAGCCAAGCATTAGCCCCTTTGCATATTCGATTAGGCAAACGAACATCGCGTTCGATGGATGATCTCTGCGATGCACTGCGCGGCGGAATGAGCATCGAAGAAATCCATGCAATATCGAAGTATGATCCATGGTTCTTGGTGCAGTGTAAGCAAATCGTCGATGAGGCATTGTCATTGATGCATGACGTGCGTGCACAGCGTGAGACGCTCTCGCATATCTCCCGGGCACGAATGCACAAACTCAAGCGATATGGGTTTAGCGATGTTCAGCTTGCATTGATCATGGGTGCTAGTGAAGACGAGGTGCGAAGTAGACGTCGCGTGCTTGAAGTTCTGCCCGTGTACAAGACAGTCGATACATGTGCTGCCGAGTTCGAGTCTGAAACGCCGTACCATTACTCGTGTTACGATACCGAGAACGAGGCACATCCAAGTTCTAACAAGAAGGTGATCATTCTTGGAAGCGGCCCCAATCGCATCGGGCAGGGTATCGAGTTTGATTACTGTTGTGTGCAGGGTGTGTTTGCTCTGCGTGAGACGGGATACGAGGCAATCATGATCAATTGCAATCCCGAGACGGTATCAACAGATTACGACACAACGGGCAGGCTGTACTTTGAGCCCCTTACATTTGAAGATGTAATGAACGTCATAGACATTGAACGTCCGGACGGCGTTGTTGTTACGTTTGGTGGGCAAACGCCATTGAAGCTGGCGCAACGGCTGGCAAAGGCGGGTGTACCCCTGATTGGTACATCGCCGGAAGGAATTGACCTTGCTGAAGATCGCCAGCGTTTTGGCGATCTGCTAACACGACTTGGTATTCCTTGTCCGCCTTGGGGTACAAGCACCGATGAAGAGCATGCCGTAGAGATTGCAGAGCGTGTTGGATATCCCGTACTTGTGCGTCCGTCATACGTGCTTGGTGGACGTGCCATGCAGATCTGCTATCGCGACGATTCTCTTCGAGCATATATGCGCAAGGCCATTGCAGAAGATCCGACGCGTCCAGTGTTGATTGACCATTTCCTGGAAAATGCAACAGAGTTTGACGTCGATGCAATCAGCGATGGTACAACCACTGTCATTGGTGGTATGATGCAGCACATCGAAGAGGCAGGAATTCATTCGGGCGACTCCTCGTGTGTTCTTCCACCGTATAATGTTGGGCAAGACGTGCTCGATACTATGCGCAGCTATGCTGTAAAGATTGCCACGGAGCTAAACGTTATCGGATTGCTCAACATGCAGTTCGCTGTTCAGAATGGCAACGTGTATCTGCTCGAAGTCAATCCACGTGCCTCGCGCACGGTGCCGTTCGTTTCGAAGGCAACAGGAGTAAAGCTCGCTCAATTAGCGACACGAGTGATGGTTGGTCATGAGTTGGCTAGTCTGGGCGTAAAGGAGTTCGATCCTGCGATGACTCGCACGGCCATAAAAGAGTCTGTATTCCCATTTGCCAAGTTCCCGCATGCATCTGTGTTTTTGGGACCAGAAATGAGATCGACGGGGGAGGTTATGGGCATGGATGCGTCGTTTGGTATTGCCCTTGTCAAGGCACACATATCTGCTGGTCAGACCCTCTTGAATGAAGGTGGCGTATTTGTTTCGCTCAATAGCCATGATAAAACCCAGCGTGCGGTTGATATGGTAAGGGGCTATGCAGACCTCGGATACAAGATCATGGCCACAGCTGGTACTGCAACGTTCTTGCAAGAGCATGGTGTGCAGGCAACGAAGGTGCTTAAGCATTACGAGGGCCGTCCGAGTATTATCGATCAAATCGCTAACGGAGACGTATCGATTGTTATCAATACGCCGCTTGGTGAGAATGCACGATACGATGAGGCTGTGATGGGGCGCACAGCGATGAAGTATAAGGTTCCGTTCTTTACCACATTGGCAGCGGCAGAAGCATCACTCCATGGTGTAAAATCTCTGCGCGAGGATAAGTTTACGTCGATGTCGCTGCAGGATTATTATGTCGCCGATGCGTCCTGAGATTCCTCAGGTATGGACCGTTCGTGACATCATCACGTGGGGGAAAGAGTTCTTTACCAACAAGGGTATCGACGAGGCCCGACGGAACATTGAACTCATGGTATGTGCAGTGCTTGGCACAAAACGTATCGAGTTGTACACAGACCATGATCGCCCCCTGTCCAAACACGAGCTTGCTGAATTGAAAGCGATGGTTCAGCGTCGTGTGGCGCGTGAACCGTTGCAATACATTCTCGGTAGAGCTGATTTCTATGGTCATGCCTATACCGTTACTCCCGCAGTTCTTATACCTAGGCCAGAAACAGAGTTGATCGTTGAGCGTGTCTCGCGATTGTGTGCGTCTAATCCCGAGCATGCATACTCGTGTCTGGATGTTGGAACGGGGTCTGGCTGCATTCCGATTTCGGCTATACTCCATACATCGAATTCGCGATGGACCGCTATTGATGTATCTCCAGAGGCACTTGATGTTGCAAGGCTCAATGCCTCTGGCTTGGCAGTTGCAGAGCGGTGTGCATTTGCCGAATGTGATTTCCTGATGCAGCTACCGACTGGGGGGCCATGGGAGATTGTAACGATGAATCCACCTTATGTGGCAGAGCAGCTGATGCATGAGCTCGATCCCGAGTTGAGCGAGTACGAGCCTTTGCAAGCACTTACCGACCATGGTGATGGCCTTACATTCTATCGGCGCATGGCAGAGTTCTGTAGGAATATTGTAGCCCCTGGTGGGTTCGTTTTTCTCGAGATAGGCCACGGACAAATGATGGATGTGGAAAACATCTTTCAGCAGAAGGGGCACTTAACGACAACGATCGCCGATTTGGCGGGCATACCACGCCTTGTGATTGTTGAGGTTGCTAGGTAAACATATCATTATACGATGCACTCAAGGCCCTACCAGATGCGTCATTTTTCGTAGATTACCAAAAACGGAACTAATTACATTTCTATCTCAGCAAGGGTTGATGTATGAAGAACTTGACGAACGTGATCTTCATCGGTGGATGTTTGATTGCAGCTTATATCCTGTACTATTTGGTTCTGGGCGATGCCGGGAACTTCAACGACGTTGAAAAGATGGATCCGAAGAACTCACTTGGTACCATCTATACAGGGGGCTTCCTCGTAGGTCTACTTCTTGCCTGTATCCTCGTGGCAATCACCTACACAATCGAGCGCTTGCTCACGATTGGTAGAGCTGGTGGAAGTGGTGATATGAAGGAGTTTGGTCGCACGGTAGTTGAGAACGTGAAGAGTGGCAACTACAGCGCTGCACTTGCAGCATGTGATGAACAGCGTGGCTCACTTGCCAACGTGCTCCATGCCGCAGTGACACGTTTTGCTGCAATCGAAAACGACCCATCGATGAACGGCGATCAGAAGATTGCTGAAACACAGCGCGTTATCGACGAGAACATGAATCTTGAAACACCGCTTCTTGAGAAGAATCTGCCGATTCTTTCAACTGTAGCTTCTGTTTCTACGATGATCGGACTTCTTGGTACGACCATTGGTATGATCCGCTCGTTCCAGGCACTTGGTGCCTCTGGAACGGTCTCAGCTCAGGCGCTTTCTATCGGTATTTCGGAAGCTCTGTACAATACGGCTGGTGGTCTTATTGCCGCTATCCTCTCGATCGTTGCTTATAACTTCTTTACATCAAAGGTTGATGACTTTACGTACCGTATGGATGAGACTCTCCTTGATATCATGCAGACGCTCGCAGTCAAGACTGGCTCTAAGACCTAACCAAGCTTCACACCGGTAAGAAAGATCACATGTTGAAAATCAAGAAGAAGCGCCTTGGTTTTGTGTTGGACATGACACCGCTGGTGGATATTACATTCCTCCTGCTGACGTTCTTCATGTTCACGGCCAAATTCAAGAGTGATTCGGAAAACCAACAGAAGGTCGAAATCAAGCGTCCGCGCACAACGGTCGATACGGCAAAGCTTGCCGAAAGAGATCTTGTGATCATCAAGGTTGGCGTTGATTCTGTACTCAAAGACACCGCCTACTATGTGTCCATGATTAACGAGCAGGATATCATTAATCTGCGTCGTGCCATGACAACACTCAAGTTCCCTGGTGTTGATGAAAAAAGCGTGTCATACAAGGTGATGGATACCGTGCAGCTTGCTCAGATCATCGAACAGGCACGACTTGTCAATCCACGTGCTTCGTTTGCTATAGACGCCGATAAGCGTCTGCGTTACGAATGGATTGAAACTGCGATAGATGAGATGAGAAAGAAGAAGGCAACAACCTTCAACTTTGTCACCGAAAAGAAAATGTAAAAAACGAGGTAACTCATGGCTGGTGGTGGTGGTGATTTAGGTGGCGGTAAATCCGCACGGCGAGGGAAGAAAGGCAAGCGCAAAGCAAAAAAGCGCCTTGGCTTTCGTCTCGACATGACGCCGCTTGTGGATATTACATTCCTCCTGCTAACATTCTTCATGCTGACCACGTCGATGATCACTCCACAAACGATGGAGATGAACGTTCCTCCCGAAATCGACGAGCCGGTAGAAGTCAAGGAGTCAGAACTCCTTACCATTCGCATTCGCGAAGACGGGATCATCTTTGCCAATATGGCCAAAGACAATCCTGAGAAGTTTACGTTGAAGACTCTGCAGAAGTATGTAGCAGACAAGAACGTGGCACTCCAGAACCGCTGTATCGTTGTTCTGAAATCTTCTCCAAATGCCTCATACGGCTTGGTTGTGTCGGTACTGGACGCACTTAATGCGGCAGAGCCAGAAATCCTTCAGGGACTCAAAGCTGCTGGTATCAACGAGCGTAAGCGCAAGTTCACAGTTTCTCCTTTCGACAAGGTCGAAGACGAAGAAAGGATCAAGGGGCTATGAGCACTGCAGCATCATCGGTGCAAGCTCTTGATAGCGTCAAGTACGGTGCATCTGAGATCAAGCGCCTGATCCAAGAGAACACGAAGCGGGCATTTACCGTTACAATGCTTCTCCTTGCTCTTATCGCGCTGTACACATTTATTGGCCCGTACATTTCGGAGATGTTGTTCCCATCGCCCAAGGTTGTGAAGGTTAAGCTCTCGAAGTTTTCCCTCGAGGCTCTGCCACCACCACAATCACAGACAGATGAGCCACCTCCGCCTCCGCCACCCACGAACTTGCCTCCAGCGCCGGCCGCCCGCGCAGGTACTCCGGTGCCCGTGCCGGATGCAGAGATCACTGCCGAGATGCAAGACTTTGCAAACGTAGACCAAATCAACAGGTCTGCAGCAGAAGGCGGAAGTGGTGAAGACAACGGAGCGCTCAGCTTCAATCCTGGTGAAGGAGCACCGCCTCGTGATGATGACGAACCGATCATGGATGCTTTCGAGTTCGAAGACGGATTCTTGCCTGTAACCGACGAAGCAGATCTTGTGAAGAAGCTTCGCGATCTGTACACAACTACTCAGTCTTTCCGCATGGGCTTTGAAGGTACTGTGCTGGTAAGCTTTGTTGTTGGTAAGGACGGACGTATTTCTGAAGTCAGAGTAGATGCCGAAGGTTCGAGTGGGTACAAGGACCTAGACGAAGCTGCTAAGACAGCAATTCGCGGGTCTGTGTACACACCTGCTAAGAATGCAAACGGACAGCCTACAGCTTGCCGCCTGCAACGCCCGGTTACCTTCCGCCAGCGATAACACGAAATGCAAAGCCCCGTGTCAACCAATGGCACGGGGCTTTTTCTATTTTGGACTCTGCTTTTGCTTACCACGTACACCATGGGATACACAACATGAATGCTGTCAACATTATAGCTCGAGCACTCGTGGCCATAGTAGGTTTGCTCATTGCATTTGGGGAGCTCCACGTTGGCACACTTGGGTCTCCATTTCAAGAAACCTTCGGCATAGTCGTCTTCCTGTTTGGAGCCTTTCGCGTTGTTCAGTTTATCGCAAGGAGCAGAGATGAAGAAGCATAACGGCAAGCAGTTCGCAAGAATACTCGCTGCTTGCTGCTCGGCAATCGCTGCTCTGGTTTCGGCCTGTTCTGAGCAGCCAGATACATCCAAGGCCGGATACGAGTCTGCCATTCAGGGGGCTGTGACAGTTCTTGTAGATCCGGAGATGCGCGGACTAATTGATTCGATTCAGGTGCTCTACAATGCCGAGAACCCCAAGGCGAAGGTATCGTTTCTCGATACGCCGGCCGGTGATGCTATGATGTCGATGCTCAATCGCACAGAACGTGTTGCGGTAATTGCCAGAGATTATACCCCTGAGGAGCAGGATGTACGAATGCAGGCCGGTGCCGATTCATTGCCACGGGCGCTGCTTGCCGTGGACGCTCTCGTTGCTGTTGTCTCCAAAGCATTTCCCTACGACACGATGAATACAGAGCATATTCGTGCATGGCTTGCTGGCGATGCTTCGGCAACTACAAGCTACCCCAAACTCACATCCCAGCCCCAGTTCCTAGTCTCAGGGGGCTCGCAGGGCTCGATCTATGGAAATGTTGTCAATGTTGTCATGAAGGGAAAACAGCCTGCGAAAGGACGCGTAGCGAGCGTCTCAACGCGGGATTCCATCAAGGATGTGATGGAGGCGAACCCAACGCGGTACATTGCTTTTGGACTACTCTCTCAGTACGTGCGGGATTCGTCTGTTAAAATGCTGCGACTAAGCTATACCGACTCTGTAGGCAGACACGTATGGCCCAAGCCCGTTCATGCATCCTACCTGATGATGCGGCAATATCCATTTCCTGTGCCAGTGTATGTCTATCTCAAGCGTGTTCCCAGTCAGCGAGACCTTGCCAGCGGATACATGCAGTTTGTAACGCGAAGCGGCAAGGCACAGAAACTCCTTTTTACTTGGGGCATTGAACCCGGATACGCTAAGATTACGTTGTACAAAGTAGACTAGTTGCCTGATAGTTATGCTTTCACAACATACCCTGGGCAGTTAACTACCTAAAAATTAGGTAACTTCGCGCCGCTCAACTCATTATGTAGATCATAACCATGAAAAAGAAACTGTTCATGATGTCCGCAAGCGCACTATGCAGTGTGCTCTTGCTTAGCCCCTTAACAGCCACCGCCGACGAGTTCGGCGATGCACAAAAGGCCGTAGAGGAAAAAGACTTTGTGCGCGCATTGCAGCTTATTCGTGTTGCAATTGCACAGGATCAGCAGGACATCGATCGTATCAGGTTGGGTGCCCAGATCTACCTTGAAATGAACATCCTTGACACGGCCGTTTCATATGCTAAGCGGGTGTATAAAGACGATGACGACAGCAAGCAAAACGTTCTGCTCTATGCCGATGCTCTTGTAGCAAGTGGCGAAGCTGATGATGCCTGCGTTGCTATCAGAAAGTTTAGAAAATCTGCTGATGATGTGGAGATGGCTCTGGCACACGTGGATGCTCTCGTTGCCGCCGATAGTATGGTCTTGGCTGAGCTCGTTGCTACAACAGCTCGTTCCAAGTTTTCGAAGAGTCCGCTAGCGTATCTGGCACTTGGTAATCTGTACTTCAATTGGAAGCCACGCCCAATACTTGAGAATGCTGCAGACAATTACCGTGCAGCGCTAGACATCGACAACAAGCTTGTCAATGCGCACTTTAATCTGGCCATTTGTTACTGGAAGATGCGTAATCGTGAAAGCGATGATGCTCTGGGTGCGGAGTATCTTACAAAGTGCCTAGACGAATGGACAATCGTTTCAGAGCTAGATCCGAAGAACGCTCGAGCTTGGTTTGAGCAGGGCAAGATTTACTACTACGCCAAGAAGTATACCAAGGCGGTAAATGCCCTCACAGAATACCGTGTTCTGCGTCCGGTTGGCTCTGGCGAGCCCCTTGCATCATGGTTCCTGGGCGAATCGCTCTACAAGCTAGCCAAGTGTGATGAAGCACAACAGCACCTGACGGATGCTGCTTCTCAAGTGGACTCGCTGAAGCCAAGGGTAGCTTTGATGCTGGCTCGTTGTAACTATGATGCCAAAAAGTGGCCAGAATGTGCCAAAAAGTACGACGAAGCCACAGTGTACTCTTCGATTTGGGACGATGCAGATTTCTGGAATCACGGCACAGCAACTATCCTGGCAGGAGATACCACAAAGGCTATTTCGATCATGTTGCAGGCTGCAGATAAGGCTCCAGCACAGTGTGGCTCCATGTTCCGTCTAGGATACCTGTTGCAAGCACGTAAACAGTACAAGAACTCGACAAGTGTATTCCAGCGCAGGCTGGCCAACTGTAAGGATAGCAACGATACCCGCGTGAACATCCTCATCGGTAACAATTTCTTTGCTGATAGCTTGATCGACAGCTCGATAGCCTACTACCAGAATGCTTTAAATGTATCGCCTAAGAGTATGTGGGCCATGCAGTTAATGGGAGAGGCATACCTACTCAAGGGTAGTGAAGCAACGGGAGACTCCTTGCTGAACATCGTTGTGGCAAATGCGCAAACAAGTGCATCAAACGATGATAAGCGCTACGGAATCTCGGCCATTAATGCACAGAATAACTACGACATCAAGAAGAAAGACTTCCAGAGCATCGTTAACCGTTGCAAGATTGGTACGCAGATCAACCCACAGTCGGCCATTGTCTGGCTGTATTTGGGGATTGGCTATCAGGGCACAAAGGACCTCGACAAGGCCAAGGATGCCTATCAACAAGTACTCAAGATCGACCCAAACAACCAGATGGCAAAGAAGAACCTACAGTCCCTAGCACGGTAGAATCTTGCTAACTAGTTGGGAAATTAAACCCTAGACCGTACTTTTGTGGTCTTGTCAACACACGATTCTGCCTCATAACCATGATATCTCTCGACATCGTGGGTCTTCGAGAGGGGAATCACCCCTTCACAATCCAATCGACGGCCCAGGATATTCCGCATTTGCCAGAGGAGTACACCAGGCTCATAACAGTCGAGGGTGTTCTCCAAAAGCACGGCCGCCGATATACAATCGACGCCACAGCTTCCGGGATTGCACATTTCGTCTGCGCTAGGTCGCTAGAGGAGTTCGACGAAGAGATTTCTGCCGAACTCTCCTTGTCGTACGTCGTTGATCCAGCGCTTGCTGCCGAACAAGCAGGTAAGGTGCAGGAGATGGACGAAGAGGTCATTCGTGGCATTCGTGAGGAAGACAAGCGCATCGATATCACGGAGGATGTGCGACAAGTGCTAGCAGTGGCAATCCCGCTGCGACACGTTGCGCCGGCTTATCGTGATGTTCCACTGGAGGAGTTGCACCCAGCGCTCGCGCCTAAACCCCGCGGCAACGACAACGAACCGGTGGATGATCGATGGGATGCTCTAAAGAATTTGAAACGAACGTAAACTGAGGATACACGCATGCCAAATCCCAAGCGACGTCACTCGAAGTCACGCAGTGCTAAGCGTCGTACACATTACAAGGCTTCGGCTCCATCTGTGGTGATATGTCCCAATTGCAACGCAGCAAAGCAGCCTCACATCGTATGCCACTCATGCGGATACTACAACGGCCGCAAGATTATCAACGTCGACTAATCCGTGCACTGTTGTGCACTGTGACGAAGTACGTCGGTGAGTACAACGATAACAATCGATGAGTTAGCGAAGACGCCACGTCCTGTACGCGTGGTTGTTGATGCCATGGGAGGAGATTTTGCCCCACTGAACGAAGTTCAGGGGGCTTTTCGTGCGTTAGAGGGGTTGGGCACGGATGTTGAAATAGTCCTTGTTGGACGTGAGCCAGACATACGCAAGCACCTTGCCAATGCTCCAGACCGAATCAAGATCTTACACACTTTGGATATTGTGGGCATGGAAGACGAACCCTCGTCCATCGTGAAGCATCGCAAAGAATCGTCCCTCTACGTTGGGTTAGATCTTGTTAAGCAAGGGCACGCCGACGCATTCGTTTCCTCTGGAAACACGGGCGGCGTTATGGCAACTGCCACCATGGTTTTGGGACGCATTCCAGGTGTGAGCAGACCTACGATTGGTTCGTTTTTCCCAACGATGACGGGGCGTCCAACATTGCTTGTTGATGTGGGAGCTAATGTTGGAAGCAAGGCACGATTCCTGCACGACTTTGCCGTGATGGGCAGTGTGTATACGGAGTTGATGCAGGGAATTGCGAGTCCAACGGTTGGCCTGCTAAACGTTGGCGAAGAAGAGAGTAAAGGCACGGATGTTGCCAAAGAAACGCACATGTTGCTCAAGTCTAGTCCAGTGAATTTTTATGGTAACGTAGAAGGACGCGACATCCTTAAAGGAACCGTGGACATCGTTGTATGTGATGGCTTTGAGGGCAACATTGTACTAAAGTTCGCCGAGAGTATCCTCGGTTTCCTAAAACACCGATTTAGAAGCTTTGCCAACAAGGGGCTTCTGCAGAAGCTTCTCATTGGAGCTTTTCGTCCAGTACTCAAGCGCGTGTTAAGCGGCATGGACTATCAAGAATATGGTGGGGTGCCTCTGCTGGGTGTTAATGGTGTTGTGATTATCGGACATGGGAGTGGTTCGCCCCTTGCCATCTCAAACATGATTTTAAAAGCCGACGAAATGGTGCGTAAAGAAGTTAATGGTGCCATACAGCGTAAGCTTACAATTGAACCGGTATCGAAAGGTCAACAATGAAAGCTGTCATCACAGCGATAGCACACCATGTTCCAGAGGGTGTGTACGACAACAGCTGGTTCGCGCAGAAGATTGATACAACCGACGAGTGGATTCGCACACGCACGGGTATCACAGAGCGCCATTTTGCCTTTGAAGGTGGCCTTACCGACATAATTGTGCCAGCTGCCGAAGCTGCTCTACAGCAGCGCGGCATTACCGCCGAAGATATTGATTGCATCATCATTGCAACCGTTACTCCGGATAGAATCTTTCCATCGAGCGCCGCGATTCTACAGCGCAAGATCGGTGCAAAGAATGCATGGGGCTTCGATCTCGCCGGAGCATGCAGCGGATTTCTCTATGCACTTGTTACTGGTGCTAAGCTTATCGAGTCGGGTGCTGCCAAGAAACTCCTTCTTATCGGCGCAGACAAGATGAGTTCGATCATCGACTTTGAAGATCGCGCCACCTGCGTGCTCTTTGGCGATGGCGCTGGTGCCGTTATTCTCGAGCCGGGAGAGTCGGATGACTACGGCGTGATGGATCACATCCTGCGTATGGATGGAAATGGAGAAGTACACTTGCACCAAAAGGCAGGGGGCTCTATGCGTCCGCCAACGATCGAGACCGTTACCAACCGCGAACACTACGTCTATCAAGAAGGTCAGGCCGTGTTCAAAGCTGCCGTAAAAGGCATGGCTGATGTTTCGTACGAAATCATGGAGCGCAACCACATGACGGCGGACGATGTTACGTGGTTGGTGCCGCACCAGGCTAACCTGCGCATCATTGATGCAACGGCAGAGCGCATGGGCCTGAGCAAAGAAAAGGTGATGATCAACATAGACCGCTACGGAAATACAACGGCCGGTACGATACCGATTTGTATGTCGGAGCTCTATCAAACACACTCGGTTAAAACGGGAGATTACCTCGTGCTCTCGTCCTTTGGGGCAGGGTATACGTGGGGATCTGTGCTCCTGCGGTGGTCGCTCGAACAGAAGGAACAGGCGTAACACGATGTCACAAGCATTACTTTTCTCGGGTCAAGGTTCCCAGTATGTGGGAATGACGAAGGACCTTACGGACACCTTTGAAACTGCGCGCACCATGGCCGCTCGAGCCAATGAGATTCTTGGCTATGATCTGCATGCGATCATGACGGGCGGACCAGAGGACGAACTCCGCAAGACCAAACACACGCAACCTGCACTGTTTGTGCACGAGGCCATGCTGCTTGCACTTACGCATCTGCAGGGCGTTACGGCCGTTGCCGGACATTCTCTCGGTGAGTATTCCGCGCTACACGCAGCAGGCGTGCTCACGTTTGAAGACGCACTGCGACTTGTGCAACTTCGTGCGCAGCTGATGTGGGATGCAGGCAATACAATCCCAGGAACAATGGCAGCAGTTGTTGGAATGGACGACGACACGGTGCGCGATCTGTGCAGCGAGCTTCATGGTGTTGACGGAAATGTGATCGTACCGGCCAACTTCAACTCGCCCGGACAAGTCGTGATTAGCGGGTCGGCAGAGTACATCCGTGCCTGTATGCCGCTATTCAAAGAACGCGGTGCTAAAATGGTAAAGGAACTGCAGGTAAGCGGTGCATTCCATTCGCCCCTTCTAGCAGATGCTGAACAAGGGCTTGCAGAGAAGATTCGCTCTACGACATTCTCGGCTCCAACGATGCCGGTATACGTCAATGTACGGGCTGCTGCTGTGAGCAATGCAGATGAGCTGAAGGAATGCGCAATCAAACAACTCACCTCGCCCGTGCTCTGGACATCAACAATGCATGCGATGTGGGCAGACGGTATCACATCGTATTGCGAAGTGGGTCCTGGTAAAGTACTGCAGGGACTGGTCATGCGCACACTTGCCGAGGCAACCATCGACGGCATCGATACAGCAGAAGACGTACCACGTCATAACGGATAAGGGGCATGAAACCATGAAGACATTTGATCATACCGGAAAAGTATTTGCCATCACTGGTGGCTCTCGCGGCATCGGCGAAGCAATCGTGCGACGTCTGGCTGCAGAGGGGGCTCATGTGTTTGCCACATATCATTCGCAGCCAGAGCGTGCAGAAGCCATTGCCTCTGAGATTCGGGCTGCCGGCGGACAAGCCACATTTCTGCAGGTTAATGTTTCGGATGAAGAGCAGGTGAAGGGGTTTATCGACACAGTCGTTAGCCAAGGCGGTCGCATTGATGGTCTTGTTAATAATGCTGGCATTACCAAGGACGGACTCATTATGCGCATGAGTACACAAGACTGGGCGTCGGTTATCGACACCAACCTCTCGGGTGTATTCTATGCTTGCAAGGCAGCCGCTCGCCCCATGATGTCTCAGCGTAGCGGACGCATCGTCAACATCGGTAGCATCGTTGGACTTCAAGGAAATGCCGGCCAGGCCAATTACAGCAGCGCCAAAGCAGGCTTGGTAGGCCTTACCAAAAGCCTTGCTCGTGAACTCGCCAGTCGTAACGTTTTTGTAAATTGCGTTGCTCCGGGCTTTGTAGAAACGGACATGACCAGCAAGCTTACAGACGAACAAAAGGCCGCCTACTTCGGGAATATTCCGATGAAGCGCGGTGCTCAGCCAGATGAGATTGCCAGCGTTGTTTCTTTCTTCCTAGCGCAGGAGTCGTCGTACATCACAGGACAAATCCTGAACGTGGACGGCGGTTTAGCGATGTAACAATCGCTTGGCAGTTGTAGATTCGCAATTCATTTCAACCTCATTTCTTTTAAGGGTTTTACTATGTCAGCAGTGGCACAGAAGGTAACAGAAATCATCGTTGCCAAACTTGGTGTTGAAGAGTCACAAGTAACTTCGGCAGCATCGTTCACAAGCGATCTCGGTGCAGATTCTCTCGATACCGTTGAGCTTATCATGGAATTCGAAAAGGCTTTCAACCTCACAATCGACGACAGCGACGCCGAGAAGATCCAAACAGTTGGAGACGCGGTATCGTATATCGAGTCGAAAGCGTAATTGGTAATGACGAATGACGAATGACGAATTACGAATTACGAATTACCAACAGACCAATTGCTGGTTAACTGAACTAACAACGATTCAGTAATGAGTCATCTGTAATCAGTCATCTGTAATCTGTAATCAGTCATCTGTAATCAGTAATTCGTCGTTCGTAATTCGTAATTCGTCATTCGTCATTGAATTGTTTCTTCACCACAGGCTATTGCTTTTATGTCTAGAACTATCCCTCGCGTTGTGATTACCGGTATTGGTGCAGTTACACCGATTGGTAATACTGCGGCCGATTATTGGCAGGGAATGATGGAGGGCCGCTCGGGTGCGGGCCCGATCAGCAGGTTCGATGCAACACATTTCGATACGAAGTTTGCCTGTGAGTTAAAGAACTACGACCCAACATTGCATATCTCTCGTAAGGAGGTCCAGCGGATGGACCTCTTTACGCAGTATGCTATGTCGTGTGCGGTGATGGCTGTTGAAGACTCTGGCCTCAACATCGAGGCTGTGAATGGAGAGCGTGCGGGCGTGATCTTCGGTTCTGGTATCGGCGGCATGTGGACGAATCATGTGCAGCAGCAAAATCTTTTTGAGCGCGGTGGTGTGCCAGATCGCATATCTCCGTTCTTTGTGCCGATGCTTATTTCTGATATCGCTGCCGGTTATATCGCTATTCGTTTTGGACTAAAGGGTCCGAACTACGGTACGGTATCGGCTTGCGCAACGTCTTCGCATTCTATCGCAGATGCATTCATGATCATGCAGCGAGGAATGGCAGACGTTATGCTAGCAGGGGGCTCTGAAGCATCTGTATGCCCGATGGGTATCGGTGGCTTCAATGCAATGAAGGCGCTCTCAACTCGAAACGATGATCCTCTTACCGCAAGCCGTCCGTTCGACCTTGACCGAGATGGCTTCGTGATGGGCGAGGGCGGTGGCGTGATTGTGATGGAAACGCTTGAACATGCCATGAACCGCGGGGCCACAATATTGGCAGAGATTGTTGGAATTGGACTTACCGACGACGCATTCCATATCACACAGCCGGCTCCGGGAGGCGAAGGCGCCGTGCGCTCGATGAAGCTAGCCATTCAGGATGCTGGGCTAACACCGAGCGACATCGATTACGTTAACGCACACGGTACCTCGACCCACTTTAACGATAAGTCGGAGTCAGCAGCCATTCGCGCTGTCTTTGGTGATCACGCAGACAACCTGTTGGTAAGTTCCACGAAGTCTATGACAGGTCACCTCCTTGGTGCTGCAGGTGCTATCGAAGGCATAGCTAGTGTGCTTGCAATCCACAAGGGAATTGCTCCACCTACGATCAACCAGATCACTCCAGATCCCGAGTGTACGCTTAATTATGTCGCGAACAAGCCGCAGGAAAAGCAGATACGCGCTGCCATCAGCAACACGTTTGGTTTCGGGGGGCACAATGCAACGTTGTGCTTCAAGGCCTTTGCTGAGTAAGATCCTATCACCAGCCGGATGAGGTTGTGAAAGATATTGTTCGTCAGCTCTATGCGAACCTTCTAAAGTTCACGGCAATGCGTGGCAGCGCTTCTAATGCCGCGTATAAGGAAATCTTTCCGCCTATGGGGCTACTCGATGATGAGCGTGTGCACGAGCTAGAAGAAATTCTGGGCTCAACGATTCACTTGCCCTCGCTCTATGAGCAAGCGCTTACGCATCGTAGCTATCTGCAGGTAGCCAATACACCCAACCATCGTTCGAATGAACGTCTCGAGTTCCTGGGCGACGCAATACTTGGGATGGTTACGGCAGAGTATCTCTTCTATAACAACCGAGAGGTTCTCGAAGGAGAGCTTACCAAGATGCGCTCGTGGATCGTAAATAAGAAGTCACTTGCAGTATGCGCACGAGATCTGAAGCTTGATACGTATCTCTTTCTCAGCTACTCTGCCAATCAGTCGCTGCAGCGTGGCAACGACTCAATGCTCGCCGATGCGCTCGAGGCAGTGATTGCAGCGATTTATCTTGACCGTGGCTTTGAAGAAGTGCGGCGATTCATCGTAGAGAAACTGCTACCAATTATGGTACGCGAATCACTGGTTCACGACACCAACTTTAAAAGCTTACTGCTCGAATCTGTTCAGGGTAGGGGGCATGCTGCACCGCGATACGTTATTGCAAGGGAAGAAGGACCCGACCACGAGAAGCACTTTACGGTGAACGTACTCGTAGACGACAAGGTCATTGGCACTGGTTCGGGTAAAAACAAGAAAGAAGCTGAACAGGCCGCAGCCGAAAATGGGATGTCGTACTTGGCAACAAATCCCAAGTGGAAGCGTCATCGTGACAAGACCTCTTCCGACACGATATGAAGCCCCTTACGAGAATAGTTGTACTACTCTGCGTGCTTACCACCAGCTCTGTTAGCATTTATGCACAGCTTATCGGCGGCTACGCATCGTTTGGCAAGAACAAGAAACAGTACGAGAAATTCAACTGGCGCTATATCTCGTCGAGTAATTTTGATGTCTACTTCCATGGCAAGAAACCAGATCTGGCCACATACGCTGCGCGAGAAGCAGAAGAAGCGCTCACGATCATTCAACAGCAGCTAGGGTACGACCTTACAAAGCGCATCACGTTTATCGTGTATAACTCGCACAATCAATTCCAACAGACAAATGTTATCGACGAGATGATGTCTGAGGGCATCGGTGGTGTTACAGAGTTGTTCAAAAATCGCATTGTTGTTCCTTTTGAAGGGGACTACTCGAAGTTCCGTCATGTAATCCATCACGAGCTCGTACATGCCGTGCTTAACGAGATGTTCTACGGAGGCTCCATTCAGTCCCTGGTGGGCAATCCCAATGCAGCGCGCATCCCACTATGGATGAATGAAGGCTTTGCAGAGTATTCAAGTGCTGGCGGACTTGATGTAAAGACAGATATGTTCATGCGCGACGTAGCTGTGAGTGAATACCTGCGTGGCTTTGATCAGTTGCAGGGATACTTTGCTTACCGTGGCGGACAAGCCTTTTGGTCGTGGGTAGAAAAGACGTATGGCCAGGCTAAGATTGGTGTTGTTTTTAATGCATTGCGCATGACGCGTGATATCGATCAGGCGTTTATGTCGGCCTTTAGCATGAACGTTAAAGACATGTCCGAGAGATGGGCAAAGGAAGAAAAGAAATACTACTTCCCAGACGTGGGGAAATACGAGTACGTGGAAGATTACGCCAAACGCCTTACAAACCACCAGAAAGACGACAACTTCTACAACACCTCGCCAGCTGTTTCTCCCAACGGCGAACTCGTTGCCTATATCTCGGACAAGGGCGGTGGCACCTTTGGTGTATGGGTAATGAACCTAAAGACCAAGGAGTCGCGAGAGGTAGTATCGAGCGGACGTAGCACGGATTTTGAAGAACTAAACTTTCTTACGCCCGGTATCTCGTGGAATCCCAAGGGCACAAAGCTTGCGGTAGGGGGCAAGGCAGCTGGCCAGGACGTGATCTATATCGTAGATGCAGTATCAGGTGATTACGAACGCATCGTACCCAAGATGCAGACAATCGGTGGTGTTGCATGGTCTCCGGACGGACGCAAGATTGCCTTTGACGCAGATACGGGTGGCAAACACACAGACATCTATCTGTATGATGTGTTTAAAAAAACAACATCGAAGCTCACCAACGACATCTTTACTGATCGCTCTCCTGTATGGTCTCCTGATGGTACGTATGTGTACTTTATCTCAGACCGCAAACAGTATCTATCAGTGCGCGATTTGCCAAGCGACTTCGATATCGCAAAGCATGACGTAGATGCACGAGACATCTACCGCGCACAGGCAGCTACTGGGGAGATCGAGCGAATAACAACCGACCCAGACGTTGGTAAGTATTCCATAGCCATTGCACCAAAGGGCAACACCATGCTCTACGTTGCAGATTACAACGGCATCAGCAATCTGTGGAAGATGGATCTTGAGTCGAAGAACCGCGCGCCCCTTACAAACTCGCTTCAAGAGGTTTCGCAGATATCCCTCTCTGCCGATGGAACAAAGTTGATGTTCGCCTCGCAAAATCGGGTTGGATATGATCTGTTTCAGTTAGACTTCCCGCTTGATCTGAAGGCGAAAGATTCATTGCTACCGACGCTATTTTTCAAACAAGAACTCGAAAAGCGTAACGCATACACAGAGATCATTAGTAAGTCTGCAAAGCCATCAGAACCCAAATCATATAGCTACGGCAACTTTGATGTAAACCTTGCAGATCAGCGTTCGGCAGAGCAAGCTCAAGGTTCAGCAGAGGACGAGCTCGACGATGTTTCTGATGTGAACAGGTACGACACTATCTCGGCAGTACAAGAGTACAAAGTTGCCTTTACGCCAGATATCATTACGGGTGGTGCCGGATATAGCAACTTTTTTGGTGCTGCCGGACAAATCAATGCGCTGTTCTCCGACGTTATGGGCGATCATATCATCTCGTTCACTGGCATACTCAATATTGACCTATCGAACAGCAACTTGTGGCTTACCTACGGTTACCTGCCCAACCTGATTGACTTCTATACCTCGGCTTTTCAGAGTGCAGGATTCTCAGAAATCTATCGCATGGGGGCCTTTGACCCATATGTGGCCAATCCCGACACGTTTGCACTCTACAACCTGCGTAATTATGGTGGCGAGGTAACTGCATCGTATCCATTTTCGCGTTTCACACGCGTTGACATGTCGATGCGCTTGCTCAACATGTCTCGGTCTGTCTCGATCATGCAGACAGATACCGTTGTTCTTACTTCAAACTATGAGTACGTGCGAATCTGGCAAACACCCAATGATATTGGGAGTCTACGCAACAGATATGGCATTTCACGTTTTGTTACCGTGCCATCGATAGCACTTATCCATGATGATGTGCTCTGGAGTGTTTGGTCTCCGGTGGCAGGCACGCGCCTGAATCTTTCTATCGAGGCATCGCCGAAATGGGGAGACAATGGCATCTCGTTTACTACGGCGCGCTTGGATGCTCGCAGGTATTTTCATCTCGGTGGACAGTACTCGATTGCTGTTCGTGGGGCTGGTGGGTACAGCGTAGGCGACAACCCTCAGAAGTTTTTCATCGGTGGAACAGACAACTGGATCAACGGGTATCTGGGGGATAACGGTTGGCCGTTTGAAAATCCGGAAGACTTTGCTTTTACGCGTCCGGGCATGCCCTTGCGAGGATTTGCTATCAACGAGCGGAATGGCTCTCGCTACTTTGTGAGCAATGTAGAGTTCCGATTCCCATTTCTTCTTGCCTTCCAGGCAGGCCCAATACCACCGCTCTTTCAGGGTATGCAGGCACAAGTGTTCTTTGATGCAGGTGGTGCCTGGGATATCGATGGCGTAGCGCGCTCTGTAGACCCAGACAGCGGCATACGCGGCGAAGTAACAAATCCAATCTTGAGTTCGATGGGCCTCGGTTTGCGCAATGCCGCTCTTGGACTGCCGCTGCGCATCGACGTTGCCTGGCGATTCGAACCAACAGGTGGTATGTCTCGCCCGGTATGGTTGTTCTCGCTAGGTACCGACTTTTGAATATCCTGCGCGCGAGTTTGTGCGCGCGATGATCTCGTTCTGCAGGAATTCGCGGTGCGCCTCGGCAATGTTCACATCAAAACTAATGGCATCGCCATACGTAGCCTCGAACTCTGCGCCAACTTCTTCCAGCAGACGCGTAATGATCGACACATCGTCGTAACTGCAGTGCACAGTGATCAGCATGCGCGGCTCTACAAACACAGGTGTTGCAGCATTGATAGCCCCCTGTGCTGCCTCTGCATAGGCGCGTGCAAGGGGTCCGACGCCGAGCTTGGCGCCCCCATAGTATCGCACCACAACCACCATTACATCCGAGAGCTTTGCTTTCTGCAATGCAAAGAGAAGGGGCTTGCCAGCCGTACCAGATGGCTCGCCATCGTCTGAGAAGCGAGACTCCATGCCAAGCGGTCCAATGCGATATGCATAGCAATGGTGCACGGCATCCCAGTATTCTCGCTTGAGAAAATCCAAAAACGTCTGAGCATCGTGCTTGGTTGTGACGTGTACGAGAAATGACCGAAAGACTGACCGTTTGATGGTAATTTCGGACTCCGTTTTGCTTGACACGGTATGGTAGGGTTGAAACGACATTACATGCAAAGGTAGATATGCGAATCGGAATGGTCTGCTATCCAACGTATGGCGGTAGCGGAATTCTTGCAACAGAGCTGGGTCACGACCTTGCCAAGCGTGGGCATTGCGTCCACTTTATTACCTACGCCCAGCCCATGCGGCTGGACAGGTTTCAGGATAACATCTACTACCACGAGGTAGAAACTCCATCATACCCACTCATGGAGTTCAATCAATACACGCTTGCACTTGCTGGCAAGATACTCGACGTAGCAAAGTATGAGCAGCTAGACGTCGTGCATGTGCACTATGCCATCCCGCATGCAATCAGTGCTTACCTTGCTAAAGAGATTTCGCAGACCAATCGCCCCCTAAAGCTGGTAACAACACTACACGGAACAGATATCACACTTGTTGGCATGGAGCCTACCTTTCATCCAATCGTGAAGTTCTCACTCGAGAAGTCGGACATGGTTACGGCAGTTTCTGGTTTTTTGCAAGAAAAGACACGTCAGAGTTTTGGCAGTGACCTCGACATCAAGGTCATCCCAAACTTTGTTGATCCCAACGTGTACAAGCGCGATGAGGATGCGCAGGTTGCACGTCACGTGCGTGGCGATGCCGACTTCGTGCTCATGCACGTATCAAACTTCCGTCCGGTTAAGCGCGTGCAAGACTGCATTCGCATCCTTGCCGAAGTGCGCAAACGTGTAAACGCACGTCTTGTGTTCGTGGGCGACGGACCAGAGCGCTCTGATGCAGAGCGGTTGTGCCGCGAGCTTGACGTGGTAGACCACGTGTTGTTCCTTGGCAAACAGTCGGGTCTACCAGAGCTGTTATCATCTGCTGATATCTTCCTCTTGCCATCGCAACAGGAGAGCTTTGGTCTATCTGCGCTCGAAGCCATGAGCTGCTCTGTACCCGTGGTTGCCACCAACATCGGCGGTATACCCGAAGTGGTGCGCCATGACGAAACAGGTTTCGTTGCCGAACTCGGCGATGTAGAGGGCATGGCAAAGTACTGTCTTGATCTGCTGAAGAATCCAAAGAAGCTTGCAGCATTTCGCGAAAATGCGCGCAAGCGCGTACTCGATCATTTCGATATCAACTCCATCGTACCGATGTACGAAGAGGTATATCACCAAGCTATTTCAAAACCATAAGTACACCTACAGCAATGTCTCCATCAGAATATCTCGAGCAGAACAAAGCTCTCTACGAAGCCCAACTCACAGATTTTCTTTCCATCGGAAGTATTAGTATAGACCCCGCGTGCGCAGAAGACGTGAAGCGCTGCGCCACGTGGCTTGCTGATCATCTCACAAGCATCGGCCTGCCAACGGTAAAGATCTATCCTACGCCGGGCCATCCCATCGTATATGCAGAAGATCTCTCGGCAGGGGAGAGCGCCCCAACAGTCATGTTGTATGGTCACTACGACGTCCAACCCACAGACCCACTCAATCTCTGGACCAACCCACCCTTTGAGCCAGTGGTGCGCGATGGTAAGATCTATGCACGTGGAGCAACGGATGACAAGGGGCAGGTGTTTCTGCATGTGAAGGCCATTGAAGCGATCTACAAGACACACGGCAAACTGCCGATCAACATCAAGCTTCTTATCGAGGGCGAGGAAGAAATCGGCTCGCCAAACCTTGCGCCATTCGTGCGCGAGAATGCAGAACTCCTGAAGTGCAATGCTGTGCTTGTGTCGGACACATCCATGTTTGCTCCGGGCGAGCCATCGATCGTGTATGGACTGCGCGGACTTGCCTACATGGAGATCAACGTGCAGGGTCCGAACCGCGACCTGCATTCTGGCTCGTATGGCGGTGCGGTGCAAAACCCGCTCAACGCACTGGCTACGATCATCTCCAAGCTCAAGGACGAGTATGGTCACATCATGGTAGAAGGCTTCTACGATGACGTGCTAGCGCTCACAGAGCAAGAGCGGGCAGACCTAGCAGCTCTTGGACACAGCGATCAGCGCCTCAAGCAGGACGTAAACGTCGATACACTCTTTGGCGAAGAAGGCTATTCATCCATCGAGCGCTTGGGGGCGCGTCCAACACTGGACGTAAACGGCTTTCTCGGTGGCTTCACCGGTGAAGGTGCAAAGACCGTTCTGCCCGCGCGCGCCATGGCAAAAGTGAGCATGCGTCTGGTGCCGCATCAGCGTCATGATGATATTGCAAATAAGTTTATCAACTATGTCAAATCGATCACGCCCCCTGGCGTTACCGTTGACATAACCGACCTGCACGGGGCAGACCCCGTGCTCGTGAACCGCGACTCACCGGCCATGCATGCGGCCGTCAAGGCACTCGAAGAAACCTTTGGCACCAAGTGCCGATTCACCCGCGAGGGCGGCTCGATCCCGGTTGTGCTGATCTTCGATCAAGTGCTTGGCGTGCCGACGGTGCTTATGGGCTTTGGACTCGATAACGAAAATGCACACTCGCCAGATGAGCACTTTGATCTGGGCAACTTCCACACCGGTATGAAAGCTGCTGCCCGTTACTACGAGCTCGTAGCCGAGATGGTCCCTGCATGAAGCGTCACACCGCAGAGATCCTGCTCGTTGTTGTAACAGCCTTGTGGGGTGGCACATTTGTGCTTGTGAAGGGGGCCATGGCTTCGGTAGACCCCAGCACATTTGTTGCCCTGCGCTTCTTGATTGCGGCAGTGCTTAGCATGTTGCTCTGGCCAGCGGCGCTGCGTGTGATCGATGCAACAACAGCCAAGAGGGGTATTGTGCTTGGCGCGCTCTATGGTGCTGGATTTTTGTTGCAGACCTTTGGGCTTACATCGACTAGTCCATCAACGTCTGCCTTTATCACGGGCACCATGGTAGGCTTTGTACCCATTGTACAGTTTGCGCTTTTTCGCACGCGTGTGAAGGCAACGCATTTGATGTCGGTTGTAACAATCCTTGGTGGACTCTACCTGTTTACCGCACCTGAGCTGCATGGCGTGCAGACGGGGGACGTACTCACGCTCATCAGTGCGTTTGTGTGGGCGCTCTACATGGTGCTCATTGATCGGTGGTCTACGGACTTGCGTGAAGAGCCCACAAAGCAGAACAGCCTCGTTATCCTGCAGTTTGTTGTTACTTGTGTGATGGCTGCTGTTGGCACAGCAATCCATGCAGCACCAGCGGATGTAGACCTTGTTGTGCCGTGGGACAAGCCCCTTCTGATAGCCATTATCTACTGTTCGATATTTGCGTCGATCATCCCAACGTTTGTACAGACACGTTTTCAGCAGTACACTCATCCTGTACGTGCTGGCGTGATCTATGCACTTGAACCATTGTTTGCATCGATCATTGCCTTTGTGCTGGTGGAGGAGACCTTTACTACGCGGCAGCTCATTGGAGGGGGCGTCTTGATCGCTGCAGTTGTTGTGCCCGATATGTGGCAGATGTGGAATGAGAAATGACAAAGACCGAGATTAGAGAAACCATCCTACAGCAGCGTAAAAGCATAGCTGAGAGTGACCGTGCTTTGTGGGACCAACTCATTTTTGAGCGCGCGCACAAGCACAAAGCATTTCAGTTGGCGCATACGGTGCATGTGTACAGTTCCATGCCGGAAGAAGTAGAATCAACACCCTTTGTTGAATATGCCTGGGGCATTGGTAAAGAAGTCTACGTTCCAATGTCGGGTCCAGATGGCGTACTTACACACTGTCGCATCACATGGCGCACACAATGGGTAAAGGGGTTGTTTGGCATTCGCGAGCCCCTTGCTGAAAAGCCCGAGGATATCGTTACCGACCATGCGTTTTTTGGTCAGGGGGCGGCCATCATTGTACCTCTTGTAGCATTTGATCAGCGATGCATGAGACTGGGCTATGGCAAAGGATTTTACGACAGATTTTTAGCACAGGCCACGGCTGCCAAGATTGGCATTGCCTACGAGCTGCAGCGTGTGCAGAGTGTCCCGTCGCAGGTGCATGACATTGCCATGGATGCAATTGCAACGCAAGAGCGCTGGTACAAGCCACAGTAACCGTATTTTTGCCACATGAGCACGTTTGTAGTCAGCACAGAGATCGACGGGCAGCGTCGGCATATAGAACTTGAACACGACGGCACAGCTGTTCACGAATCTCATCGTGTAGAGTTGTATCCAACCAACGACCCTGGAATATGGGAGTGGATGGATAACGGCACATCTGTACCTGTGCACATACTTAGCGATGGCATAGAGACGGTAACAGTAACAATCCGTGGTTACTCCTACACAACAAAAGTCTTATCCGGACGCAATAACGAACTGATGGAGATTCTCAGTGCATCGCCGGCGCAGAAGAATCGTGTCACGAAAGTTGCAGCCCCAATGCCCGGTCTCTTAAAGCAGGTTATTGTTCAAGAGGGGGCAAGTGTTCGCAAAGGCGAGACGCTCTTTATCCTTGAGGCGATGAAGATGGAGAACTCTATCAAAACACCCGTTACCGGAATCGTGCGCAACGTAACTCCACACGAAGGCAGCGCCATCGAAAAAGGCGTACTGCTCTGCGTTGTTGAACCAACTGCATAATCACTACATCACATCGTCATGATCCGACACATTCTTGCAGTACTTGCTTTTGTTGTTGCAGCCGCATCAATGCGTGCAGCAACAGACACCACACAACTCAGTGTTGTTGTGCTCTCCAAAGAGGCAGATACGCCCCTTCGTGGGCTCGAAGTCGTAGTTGTTGATGATTCAACAAGCGCCTCGCAGACAGCATTGACAGATACTATCGGCAAGGCCACGTTTAACGTGGTACGCGGCACTCGAGTGGCTGTCTACGTGATGCGTATTGGCATTCTGAATGGCGCGGAGAAAGTCTTTACGGTCCCGAAGGAAGGCTTGATGTCGCCCATAGCCATCTCGCTCTCCAAGGAACAGATCGACGAGGCAAAGGCAAATCTCGACAAGCAGTTAGCAGGCAAGCGCGAACTCGAGCAACTCAAAGAGCGCATCAACGGCAGTATGGCTTTTCGCACGGTACGGGGCTTCTTGGACACCGTGCTCGTTGAAAAGTCCCTTGCCAACGAGACCGTAGAATTCACATCGATTTCTAGTGGCAAGCGCATCTCTGTTGCCTCGAACGCAGACGGCTATATGTTCTTGAAGGGGGCCAGCATAGACCTGAAGGATGGCGACAAGTTCAGCATGACAAGTCTGCATGTGGATTCGGAGAAGATCCCATTTCAGGATGGCACAAACATCATGGAGTTCGAGTTCCAGTCCATTAAGACCGACAATAACTGGAGCGGACAATACTCCTACCTGGCCATACCTATCCCCACCAAGCGTTTACCCGTTGGAGAACTCACACCCAGCGTGTCAACAATCGCGATCACCGACACACTCAAGGCAGACCTTGCGCTGATCGCTGACTTCATCAAGCGCAAACAATATGTTGTGGAAATCCAAGCCTACACAGACAACACCGGGACGGAGAAGGATGCCGCAAAACGTGCTGCTACCAACAAGAAACTCTCCCAGCAGCGTGCAGAGTCAATCGTAACCTATCTTACGAAGCAGCTCGGCGTCGAATCAAAGTACCTTAAAGCCATCGGTTACGGCGAAGAGTTTCCAATCGCTGATAACACCACCGACCAAGGCCGAAAGATCAATCGCAGGGTGGTGGTGAAGATCACGAGGTGAGTGTCGGGTGCCGAGTACCGAGTGCCGAGTACCGAGTGCCGAGTACCGAGTACCGAGCAGTAGACGTCATGCCCGCGAAAGCGGGCATCCAGCAATGTTACCTATGTCCCCGAACAGGTGTCATCTATGTGTCCGAACAACAAGAGCGCAGTTGCGCCCGCTTCTGGTTGCTCTGCGCGTAAAGTAGCATTGCAAAACCACGGCCGTAAGTCATTGTGAGCTAATGACAACAAGTGGTAAAATCTAAAGTAGCATTGTAGGTCGGGGAAAGTAGCTGCTGTCTATATTCGCCGGATACATGTACGTGGCCTTGTGCGCGAATATGGTGTTGTGATTTCTTTATCGAGGACGGTTGGAATGAATACGAGTGGTTTTACGTGTACTTTGGGCAGTATAGAAACTGCTGGCCTGTCTCAAACATAGTGCTCCCATCATTGAACTTGATTAAGGCATCGACCCTACCCAAATAGTAGCTAGTGGCGCGGAAGATAAACGTTTTTGAGTATCCTACAGATCGTGAATGTCCTTGGAGAACTTGAATGGGATTTGTTGCAACAGTTAGAGCGTTTCTAAATCAGGCTGGAACTAGCGACTTAAAGACTCGGGACTACCCTAACGAATACCGAGGTACCAAAGTCACGACAAGTTTCGGACAGGGTCAACAAGCTAAAGTACCGTGGATATCATTTTTGCTTTCTCCGAATACGACTTCAAACGGTGTCTACCCCGTTTACCTTTACTTCAAGGATCAGGGACTCCTAATTCTTGCTTATGGTGTTAGTGAAACGAATAATCCAGAAATGAGATGGCAAATCAGTGGATTGACTATCGAAGCATGGTTTTCACTGAATGGCAAAGGTAAGCCACCGAGGTATGGTGGATCGTATGTCCACAGTGTGTACAATGTTCATGCCTTGCCAGATGATGACAGACTCGACGATGACTTAGAAGATATTGTTAGTCGATATAAGGAACTTGTGCGAATGAAATATCTACCTCTTTCCAATGTCCACTATTGGCTCTACGCCCCCGGCGAAAAAGCCAACCGGTGGGAGGAGTTCTATGCCGCAGGAGAGATGGCTATTGCTTGGGATAACCTAGGAGATCTTTCTAGATATAAGTCGCAAGAAGAGATCATTGAAAAGTTAGCAGAGCACTCCGAACATGAACGTCGCCAAACTAACAATTCTCGTGCATGCTATGAATTCGCATCGGTTTTGAAAAAGGGCGACGTTGTAATCGTGAAAAAAGGATCATGGGATTATGTTGGCTGGGGCATTGTTGAGTCTGACTACTTCTATGATGAGTCACGATCTGACTATCAACATGTGCGAAAGGTACGGTGGTGTGCACGGGGCAGCTGGACGGAAAAACTTCACCGTATAGTTCTAAAAACGCTTACCGATATCACAAAGTACCCTGATTATGTCGAACGACTAGTTGCACAGATAGGAATTGATATTGATCAGAAACGTACTGGGCCATCGGAAGTCACATCGAACCTTAATCCTCTCAACACTATCCTGTTTGGTCCACCAGGGACAGGGAAAACCTACAACACGGTGAACAAGGCACTCGAGATCATCGATCCGAGTTTCATGAGTACGAATCCCGTCGAGTTGCTCTCAAAAGTAGATTTGATGAGCTCGTAAACGCCGGACAGATCTGCTTTACCACGTTTCATCAGAGCATGAGTTACGAGGACTTCATCGAGGGCATTAAGCCCACAACCGAGACTCAAGGTGGATCGCTAGGATATGAGGTCCGCGATGGCGTGTTCAAGAACTTCAGCGAAACAGTCCGGTCGAATTGGGAGGAAAGTAAACTCGACAGAGCGGGCATAACCCTGTTTGATGATGCATGGTCTGCGTTTATAGAAGAATGGGAGACTGACCCCACCCTGCAGATCAAGACACAGAGATCGTCATTCACCATTACAGACATCAGAAGCAAGGCGATTGCCTTTCAAAAAGCTACAGGCACATCTGCACACACCTTAAGCATTAATACTCTCAGAGAGTTCTTTTATCAAACGCGTCCCATGACGCAGCATGGTCTGAAGTCTTATTACCAGGGTCTCCTTGACAAGCTCCGTGATTACAAGGTATCTTCCGAATCCACACCTCTGAAGAACTTTGTCTTTATCATCGACGAGATTAATCGCGGAAATGTTTCGCAGATCTTTGGCGAGCTGATAACGCTAATCGAGGACTCCAAGCGCCTCGGCGCACCGGAGCATCTCACAGCAACGCTGCCATACAGCGGTGATGAGTTTGGCGTGCCGCCAAACTTGTACATTCTTGGCACTATGAACACGGCAGACAGAAGCGTGGAGGCACTCGATACCGCATTGCGGCGCCGATTTAGCTTTACTGAGATGCCCCCTGTATATACCCTATTAGGGCTACAGCGAACGCTGCATGGAGTAAACCTTGCAGAGCTGCTGCGCACAATCAATATGCGCATCGAGAAGCTACTCGATCGTGACCATTTGATTGGTCACAGCTACTTCCTCGAAGCACGGTCAGACCTGCACAGCGTGTTTCAAAACAAGATTATGCCACTTCTCCAAGAGTACTTCTTTGGGGACTACGGCAAGATTGGTCTTGTGTTGGGAGGGGGCTTTGTAGAGCGTGTGCAACACGCGCGCGGTGGGAATGTCTTTGCAGAGTTCGACTACGACGAAGCATCTGATTTGGCCGACAGACTCGTGTATCGCTTGCATACGCCTGATAGCATGTCGCCAGCAGAGTTCGATCAAGCGTTGCGACAGTTGATGGGCTGAGTCAACCATGTCTCAACGCAAAACAATAACCGTCTTTGAGCACCAGTCGCTGCGACTTGGCGAGCAGGACTTTAGTGAGTCGCAGCTGCTTGCGCTGCAGCAGTTTCATGCGGAGAAGGACTTCCCATACTACTCGCTCATTCACAATGGCGTCAAGTTCAAGGAGTATGTCGGTGTCCTGCAAGTAGGGAACATCATCATCGAAGTCTTGCCCAAAGCAGATCACGACACCAACGCAGACCACTGGCGTAAGGTGCTTGTTGGGATGATTCGCGCATCGGGTGTATTGAAGCTCGCAGCACCTACATCGAGTGCATTGGCTATCAGGCCCAATGCGATTCTCGACTTGTATGTGGAGCAGTTTCTGGCAGAGCTCGAATACCTGCTGCATCGGGGGCTTGCCAAAAAGTATCGTAAGACACAGGGCAATCTAGGGTCGGTTAAAGGGCGCATCATATTTGCCAAGCATGTGCAGAAGAACTACGTCCACCAGGAACGTGTCTATGCCGAGTACACCGAGTTCACGCGCGAACATGCACTGCATCAAATCCTGTATAAAGCCCTGAAATTGTTGCCCCGCATCAACACAGACGCGCTTCTGCACGGACGCATACAGTCACTCCTGTTGAACTTTCCTGAAATGCCCGACATTAGCGTTAGCGAGAATACCTTTGCGCGCGTCGTGCTCAACCGCAGCACGCAGCATTACAAGACCGCGCTGGACATAGCGCGCATGCTCTTGCTGAACTACTATCCAGATATATCAAGGGGCAGGCAGGACGTACTCGCACTGATGTTCGATATGAACATGTTATGGGAGCGCTTTGTCTATGCCAGCCTAAAGAAGCACCTGCATCCGTCGATGGACGTACGGGCGCAGCAGCGTAAACCCTATTGGAAGCCCGAGAACGGTAACCGCACAACGATACGTCCAGACATCGTCGTGATGTCGGGTCACGTAAGCTTTGTGATCGACACCAAGTGGAAGAACCTGGACTCAGCAGGAATCTCATCATCCGACCTGCATCAGATGTACGTCTACCACGAATACTTCGGTGCCAGCAAAGTAGCCCTCATGTATCCGAGTCTATCCGAGAACGTAACTCGCGGCAGCTATCTCTCGCCATCCCACGAAGCCCCCTTAGATAGAGAGTGCAGCCTGATTCCCGTATCCGTCTCATCAATCAACGACACCCAAGTATGGCAACAGCAAATCGTTGAGTATGTGAAGAAGTGGGTGGGGTAAGCGACGCTAGACGTCGCCTATCAAACGATCTTTGTACTGCATCCGAAATACAACGGTCGATAGTCAAAGTCATTTAGGAGTATCTGTGCTAAAATCATTGTTGTTTCTTCTACTGCTTGCGGCAGCCTGTTCATATCTCGATGCGCAAGATGCATGGTGCGAGATATCGTCGCCCTCCAATGTACCTGTTGAGCATGGCGTTTCGCTCGGTAATAGTTCTATGCACTTTAGTGATGTTGCAAATGGATGGATAGTGGGAGGAAGCTCAGTGTTCAGTTCAGAGCACTGGGGGCGGATCTATCGGACGAAGGACTCAGCAAGAACGTGGGAACAAGATTGGCAGGACATTCTGGGACGGTACAGTAACTCTGGTGCAATACGCCGAATACACATGTACGATACTCTGCATGGTTGGGCGGTTGGTGATAAGTATCTGAATTCAACCGGATTGTATTACCCATTCATCCTTCACAGAGCATGGATACCGGGAACAATAGGTATACAGTGGCATTACCAGGACTCGAAGCTACCTGCTGGACATCGTATCACTTCCGTTTGGGCATTTAGTCCTACTGAAGCACTGGTAGCATCAATGAAAGGATTCATAGCCAAGACCAGCGATGCTGGTGAAACATGGATCACAATTGACACTGTAGCCACCGATCTACCAATCCAGAATGTACAATTCTTGAATAAGAGTGTCGGCTGGCTCACCGCGCAGGACAGATTGTACAAGACCACGGATGGTGGATACAACTGGTCAGAAGTCAGCTATGGAAAACCGTTCTCAATCTGGAACGTCAAGTTTGTTGATGAGCAAACTGGTTGGATAGGAGGCGAAGTAGGCAAGATTCGTAAGACCACCAATGGTGGTGTTACATGGATTGATCAATGGAGCACAACTGGGGCTGGTATCGTAGACTTCCACTTTTTCAATCGTGATGTTGGTTATGCGGTCGGTGGCGGTGTTGCCGGTAAAGACTCGAGTAGGGTATTAAAGACAACAAACGGTGGTGCGACCTGGGAACAAAAACAACACCCCAAAGACGCTATTGTCATAGATATTCACATGGTAGACGCAAGCCACGGATATCTATTAACCGGTAAGTATCTCTATTCTTATTGCGGCAACGAGATTGTTTCGGTTGTTGAAGACAAACCCGAAGAAGCCTGCCAATGCAAGCGAACGCTCTATGACTACCTTGGTCGTGAAGTGGGCTCTGCCAGCACCGGCATGCTTCTCGAGTATGATCCTTGCGTTGGTAAAGCGCGATTGGTGGTCAGATAGCAGTTGGTTCTGCTTTCAAACTGCGCTACTTCTTCCCATCGGTTTCGTTTCGATGTGACGTGCTCCCCCAAAATACCACCAAACTATCATTTCAGTTGGTAGTATTTTGGGGGAGCACGTCAACTTTTGCCGAGACCCTGACGTCAGTCTAGATCAATGATGAACAATCTCCTCCCTGACCACATATATATCCTCCCGAACCACATTTTGAATCGCCCCTTAAGGCTGATTCACGAAAAATCAGACCCTCTGAAACTCAGTGTTTTCAGGGGGTCTTTTTGTTTGCCTGCAACAGAACTATCTTGGCACATGATGATGAACCGAACAGTGTTGCTCGGCATCCTGCTCTTGGTTGGCTGCAAAGGATTCTTACATCGACGAATATGGATGCCGACAAAACCCGGAACGCAACATCAATGAACAGGAGGATCACGTGAAGCTCTATTCAGGTGCATGGTCGACGTTTGTACTCGACACGACTCGAAATCAGATCGCGGAGACGTTGCGCACAGCGCACCGCCAGTACTTCGGGCATTACCCCTCGTTATCTGAGTCGAATTCGTGGCAGTCATCTCTGATGATGCTAGCCAATGTGGGCAGTTATGCGGCATTAGATGATCATGGTGTGCTTATTGAGTATCAATTGCCCCTTGCCTCGAAGCGTCTTGATGCCATGATCACCGGACACTCTCAGGACAACGTTCAGCAGGCAGTCGTCGTTGAGCTCAAGCAGTGGTCAACATGCAAACATGCCGACGGAGCGAACCAAGTCGTCACCTTCGTAGGGGGCCGGGAGCGCGAGGTAAACCATCCTTCAGCGCAGGTAAAGGGGTACGTAGAGTATCTGCGCGATGTGCACACGGCGTTTCAAGGAGACAAGGCGATCTCACTTTCAGGATGCGGGTTCTTGCACAATTACATGCTGCAGGGAGATACGATCCTCACCGATAACAAATTCTCGCAGCTCGTTACTGAGTATCCACTCTTCGGAAACAAGGACTTTGAAGAGCTTGGTGATTATCTGAACAGGATCGTCGGAGCTGGCGGTGGAATTGAGATTCTACCCAAGATCGAGAAGAGCGCTTATCGTCCGTCAAAGAAGCTCATGATGCATGTTGCCGATACCATTGCCGGCAACAAGAACTACGTTCTCCTTGATGAGCAGCGTGTGATCTATGACAAGGTTCAAGCGCTTGTTACAAAGGCGCTCGCGCAAACTCGCAAGCAAGTCGTTATCGTCAAAGGAGGCCCCGGAACAGGGAAAAGCGTCATAGCACTTAACCTTATGGCTGATCTTTCGCGGCAGGGAAGAGTAGCTCACTACGCAACCGGATCAAAGTCATTTACAGAGACTCTGCGTGAGGTCGTCGGTTCACGAGCTGGTGTGCAGTTCAAGTACTTTAACACCTATATGCAGGCCTCGGCAAATGCCGTTGATGTGCTGATCTGCGATGAGGCCCACCGGATACGGGAAACGAGTAATCAGCAATACACTCCCAGGGATAAGCGTTCGAACAAGCCTCAGTTGGACGAGTTGTTGCATGTCTCGAGAGTGCTCGTCTTGTTCATCGATGATCTGCAGTCAGTGCGTCCCGGAGAGATCGGGTCAATCGGTTACGTCAAGAATCATCTCGCTAACCGTCCTGACGTTGATATCCACGAGTATGAGCTGACAACACAGTTCCGATGTGGCGGATCTGAGGCCTATGTTGATTGGGTGAACGACACTCTTGGCATCATGGAGACAGCCGTGCCCCTGCTTGAGAAGTCAGATAGCTTCGAGTTCAAGATCTGCAGTAGTCCGCAAGAGGTTGAGGACCACATCCGCTCGCACGCGGAGCAGGGGAGGACAGCACGCATGATGGCAGGCTTCTGCTGGCCATGGTCGCAGCCCAATTCAGACGGAACACTTGTCAACGATGTGGTTGTCGGTGACTGGCAGCGTCCGTGGAACGCAAAGCCTGATGCGGGTAAGCTCGCTGCGGGCATTCCAAAGTCCTCATTGTGGGCGTATCATCAGGGAGGCATTGATCAGGTGGGTTGCATCTACACGGCTCAGGGATTTGAGTTCGACTATGCCGGCGTGATCTTCGGTCTTGATTTTACCTACAGTCCTGACGAAGGGAAATGGATAGCCAACCCTGAGCATTCCAAGGATACAATGGTCAAGCGTTCCAAGGACTATCTGGCATTTGCACAGAACCTCTACCGTGTTCTTCTCACCCGAGGGATGAAGGGGTGCTACGTCTACTTCATGGACAAAGAGACAGAACGATTTCTGAGGAGTAGGTTGCGGTAAGGGGGGAAGGCACACCGCGACGAACTCTTGTCAGGTATAGCTGTTATCAAATGTGTTGTTGCCGTATTACCTAAGGGAAACACCGGGGACAACAACACGGAATCAACAAAAAGTTCTGATACTTCGGTAGTCAAGAATGAGGATACCAAGAAGGATACTCCAACACTTGAGTCAAGATTGACAAAGGAAATCGAAAGTATCAAAGAGGGTATCGACTTCAGTCAATTTCGTGGAGAAGTAGTTCAACTTCAACTAGTCACCGTGTTATTCAGATCTTGGAGTGAAATGATCAAGGAGGGATTGGGTTCATCAAATCCCAATGAAGTAAAACTTGCGAATGTGACCTGGCCAATGAGGAGTTGTGCGAAGCTCGGATAGGGTGCATGTGACTTGGGAGCCGTACGAACCCCCTCGTCCCTATATTCGTCAGGCGAACAAACTGCTGCAGTAGTCAAGTGGCGTATTTGTGCCCACGTGCAGTGCTGCCGGACTTCATTTTTTTTGGAGTATTCATGTG
>Ga0194130_10001548_pt1 | contig 36475 bp, 30 predicted proteins | sample TA2KigsurfametaG_FD_160084 | JGI IMG/M metagenome (GOLD analysis project Ga0194130, IMG submission 160084) | Freshwater microbial communities from Lake Tanganyika, Tanzania - TA2015050 Kigoma 12 surface | ecosystem: Environmental > Aquatic > Freshwater > Lake | place: Tanzania: Lake Tanganyika...
ATTGTCGGCGTGGATGCACGCGACGGTCTCGTACAGACGGCCGGGTGGTTGGCAGGATCGAAAGTCCAAGCGAGCAGCTTGGTGGCACACATGGCAGAACTCGGCGTGGCGCGCATCATCTACACCGACATCAGTCGTGATGGGACGCTCAGCGAACCAAACTACGAGGCCACCGCAGCCCTGTTATCGCCAAATGGACCCAAGATTATCGCATCGGGGGGTGTGAGCCACACCAATCAACTCGTGACACTCGCTCGACTCGGCGTCCACGGCGCCGTGGTTGGGCGTGCACTCTACACCGGCGCTATTCAGCTCAAAGATGCACTCCACTCGTTACAACAGGAGGACGTATGACCAATTCAACGAACAGTATCAGCGACAAAATCGCCGACGAACGTCAGCGGGCGGCAGGGCAAGCACAAATTGCCCAACTCCAAACACAAATCGACGATTTGCGCCGTGGTATGAACGACCAGAACCAAAAGTACCAGCTGGCCATCGAACAGTTGCGCCACAGCGAAAGCCAAGTCGCCGAGCTGCAGAATCAGTTTGTGCGTCAAGCCCAAGAAATCACCCAAACGGTTGAAGGCTTTCGTCGTGACATGAGCACCCTGCGCAAAGAAGTTGCGAGTTCACTCGTCAAAATCGACGATAGCATTCGCCCAATTCGCGACATGCAAAACCAAATCCAAGAATTAGCTGAGGCACGCAAGGCCGACCGTATTACGATGGCCGGGTTGATTAATCGCCTCATGGAATTCGACCAAAAGATTGGCTCACTCTTCGCCTTGGTCAAAGAAGCCGAAGAACGCTACCGGGCGCTGGTAACACGCATCGAAACACTCCAGGGCACCGAGGACACGCGTCGTACCGAACTCCGCAAAATCCTCGAAGAAGTACAAATCGAGAAGCAACACCTGCGTCGCCAGGCCATCGAAAATCAGCAACTTGTGGCCGATAGTAAACTGCTCGTCAGCGAACAACAAAGCCGCATGCTCCGCATCGAAGACTTCCGTGCCCAAATCGACAAAGTCGTAAATGAAATGCCCGAGCAGATGGTCGCGCTGTCGAATCGTATCACCGAACTCCTGCAAGAGAGCAAAAAAATCGAACGTACCTCGACTGAGCGCTTCTTGGTCAACCAACAGCGCATCGAAGAAATTCGTATCCAACAAGACGACAAAATTACCTCCATCCAAGAAATGGAAGACCGCCACATTCGCCAGATTACTGCCTGGATCGAACGCATCGATAGCCATGTACGTGACCTCGAACAACGCCTTACCAAAACCAGCAATCGACTCAAGAATGCACAACACGAACAAACAGCGCATTTTCAAGACATCGAAGAGCGCGAGATGGAACTCTACGGATCGATTTCAAAGATGCTGAACGGCATGCTCGATCGCATCAAGACGAGTCAATCTGCTGCCGCTGAAGCCGATGGAAAGACGCGTTAATCATGCTCAAACGTCGCATCATTCCATGTCTTGACGTCAAAGCCGGCCGGGTAGTCAAGGGGGTCTCGTTTGTCGACCATCGCGATGCGGGTGACCCAGTGGTCCTCGCAGCACATTACAATGATAGCGGTGCTGACGAGTTGGTCTTTTATGACATCACGGCCAGCTCTGACGAGCGCAATATCATGGTTGACGTCGTAGAACGCACCGCGGCACAGGTATTTATACCTCTGACGGTTGGCGGTGGCATCCGTACGGTTGACGACATGTATCGCATGCTCCGCGCTGGTGCCGACAAAATCTCGATTAACACGGCAGCAGTACTCAACCCACAACTCATCACCGACGGCGCTAAGCGCTTTGGCAGCCAGTGCATCGTGCTCTCAATTGATGCTCGACGCGTGCCACACCCCGACAAGTCGCCCTACTGGGAGGTATTCACGCACACCGGCGCCAACGCACGCTCAACCGGACTTGACGCCGTCGCGTGGGCAGTACGCGGTGCCGAGCTCGGCGCTGGTGAGTTAGTCATCAACAGCATGGACGCCGACGGCACCTACGCCGGTTATGATCTCGAGTTGTTGCAGGCTATTTCGAGCCGTGTCGGCATCCCCGTGATTGCCTCGGGTGGCGCAGGCACGCCGGATCATCTATACGATGGGTTGATGATCGGTGGGGCTGATGCAGTCTTGGCGGCGAGCATCTTTCATTTCGGCAATTACACCATTCACCAGGTCAAAGATGAACTCCGCCAACGCGGCGTGCCTATGAGGTAGCATATGCACATCACGGTGCGTTATTTTGCTGGACAACGCGATATTACCAAACACCAGAGTGAACAACTTGAGGTTGCGGTCGGGAGTACGTTAGCCGCCGTGTGGCAGCTGCTGGAGGAGCGCTACCCAGGACTTGCGCCGTTCCGTGGACGTGTGTTATACGCCCAAAACGCTCGTTTTGTACCGGCCGAGACAGCGCTCAACGACGGCGATACCGTAGCGTTCATCCCACCGGTAAGCGGCGGCACCTTCAGGCCGTTTGTGGTCACCACACAGCCACTCGACCCAGCGCCACTCGTGGCGCATGTGAGTGCGTCCAATGTCGGGGCCATCGTAACCTTTGCCGGCACGGCACGCGACCACTTCGGCGATCGAGCCACCGCTCGCCTCGAGTATGAAGCCTATGTCGAAATGGCCGAGCAGGTGCTGTCCGACATCGCCGCTGAGGCTACAACGCGCTTTGGGCTGGTCAATGTGGCCATCCACCACCGCATCGGCATCCTCGAAATCGGCGATACCGCCGTGCTCGTCGTCGTGGCCTCGGCACACCGTGGGCCGGCCCTCGAGGCCACCGGCTGGATTATGGACCGCATCAAAGAGATTGCGCCGATTTGGAAAAAAGAGCATTGGGCCGATGGCGACCAAGAGTGGATTGGCCACGAGAAAGATCGCTAAGATGCTGTTGACAGGTAGGGCCCATGAGAGACGCATGGTCATGCATCTCTCATGGGCCTCGTTTTTTCACAAAATTCATAACCAATCCGATTAATTTCTACACAAAAAACAAGGGCGCATGGCGATGCGCCCTTGCAAATATGATCCAACACGCCCTACAACATCCCTTCAACCTCATGACTACACAGCATGGCCAACACGGCTTTGTGGGCGTGCAGGCGATTCTCGGCTTGATCGAAGACGATTGACTGCGGGCCATCAGCCACGCTCTCAGTGACCTCTTCGCCACGATGCATGGGCAAACAGTGCATGAATTTGGCGTTGGAGCGAGCAGCGCTCATCAATTTGTCTGTGACTTGATACGGCTCAAGTGCATGAATGCGCTCAGGCACATCGGTCTGGCCCATGCTGACCCAGACATCGGTGTAGATGACATCGGCATTGGCCACAGCCTCATACGGGTCATCGGTAATCACCAGCTCGGTTTCGTTTTGTTCGGCCAGCGCACGTGCCTCGGCGACAACCAGACGATCAGGGGCGTAGTGCGATGGCGTAGCCACAGCGATATTCATACCCGCCAACGGCGCCGCATGCAACAACGAGTGCACCATGTTATTGCCGTCGCCGACATAGGCCATCTTGACGCCACGCGTACCCCCAAAGTATTCTTTGACGGTAATCAAGTCAGCAATCGTTTGGGTTGGGTGATGCATGTCGCACAACCCGTTGATAATCGGCACGCGCGAGGCATCGGCCATCTCGGTCAAGACGCTATGCGCAAAGACGCGCGCCATGATGACATCAACATAGCGTTCAAGGACGCGCGCCGTATCAGCAATCGTCTCACCACGTGAAAGTTGCATGTCGTTTGAGCTCAAGAACATGGCGTGGCCGCCGAGTTGGGTCATGCCCACCTCAAATGCGCCACGGGTGCGCGTCGATGGCTTAAAGAACATCATCGCCAGCGTTTTGCCAGTCAACAACGCATGTGGCACACCGCGGCGTAACCGCCCTTTGAGTGTCAAACCGATGGTCAACAGATCGGCCATCTCCTGTTGCGTAACATCGTTCATCTTGAGCAAATCGCGACCGTAGAGTGAATGTGTCATCGTCAGTTACCCTTTGCTGATACAACGACGCATGAACCATATGTCATCTGCGCCTTTTTCATCTCAACTCTAATCAAACGACACCGGCAATGTGGCATCGCGATGATGTGCAAAAAACAAGTCAATCTGGTGCGGTTGCACCCGATTGAGCGACAGCTCGGGGATTTCGTCACGACCAAACCAACCAATATCGCTGGTCTCTGTCGTGATTTGTGCCTCACCGCTCACCACTTCACACAGGAAGAAGATGATGTAGATGTGCCACGGTATCGGCAAATGCCCCTGCTTATCACGATCGAGCACCGCAACTAACCGGGTAATCCGCACCTCGTAGCCGGTCTCTTCACGTACTTCCTTGAGGCACACCTCAGACGGGGTCGCCCCCACATCAGCCCAACCACCCGGCGGCGTCCAGCCGCCATCGGCTTTTTCACGTACGAGTAACAAGCGCTCCTGGTCATCAAAGACAAGCGCCCGTACACCCACCTTGGGCGTGGCATAGCCGTGCTCCTGGGCAAAGAGTGCGCGCACCGGCTCAACCGGCATGCCACTCCCATGGGCCATCATCTCGGCCGCAATGTCGCTCAACTCTTGGTAGCGCTCTTTGTCGTAGACATCGCGACCATACTGCAGCCCTGTTTGCGCGATAGCTTGCAGGCGTCGCGTCCACACCAACCATTGCGGCGTCATCATCGTACTCCACACCCATACAATCCGTTGCTCTTAGCGCACGCCCAAACAGGCCTTGGCTGCCGTGAGCTGCTCGGCCACTGCCTGCGGGCCAGTGGCACCTGGCACCGTGCGTGCCGCCACAGATGCAGCCATGCTAAAGCACGCCATCACGTCAGCCTTGAAGGTGCTGTCAACCGATTGGAACGCCTCAAGCGGCAGTTGAACCATCTTGACACCACGCTCCTCGGCCATACGCACCAACTGCCCAACCACCTTGTGTGCCGTGCGGAACGGCACGCCACGATCGACCAGATAATCTGCTACATCCGTCGCCAGCATGGCGTCATCGAGGCCACGTTGGAGCGCTGCCTGATTGAACTTGGCCGTCGCCAAGGCACCTGCAGCTACCGGCAACGTCAACTCGAGGGTGCGCGCCGCATCAAACAACGGCTCTTTATCCTCTTGCAGGTCTTTGTTGTAGGCCGACGGCAAGCCCTTGAGCACGGTCAGAATCGTCATCAAACTGCCAACCAAACGCCCTGATTTGCCGCGCGCCAATTCGAATGAGTCGGGGTTCTTCTTTTGGGGCATCAAGCTCGACCCAGTGGAATAGGCGTCAGCAAGCGTCACAAAGCCGTATTCGGCACTCGAGTAGAAGACCATGTCCTCGGACAAGCGACTGATGTGAATGCCAATCATCGAGGCACAGAAGAGATATTCGGCGATGAAATCACGGTCACTAATTGCATCGACACTATTGGCCGAGATGCCCAGCATGCCCAAATCAGCCGCCAGCGCATTACGATCAACCTTGAGCGGTGTACCGGCAATGGCGCCAGAGCCTAGTGGCAAAATCGCCACGCGCGCATAACAATCCGCCAAGCGCTGGCGGTCGCGCTCGAGTGGCCAAAAGTGGGAGAGCAACCAGTGTGCCAGCAGAATCGGCTGGGCCCGTTGCACATGGGTATAGCCGGGGATGATTAGATCGCCGGCTGCTTTAGCTTGATCGACGATGGCCTGTTGCACCATGCGCACCGCCTCGTCGGCACGCCGAATCGCACCCATCGTCCACAAGCGGATGTCGGTCGCGACTTGGTCGTTGCGACTGCGACCAGTGTGGAGTTTGCCGGAGACGCCGCCCACGATCTCGCCCAAACGGCGCTCGACAGCCGAGTGGATGTCTTCGTCGTCAGTTTTTGCTGGGAAAGCGCCACTGGCAAACTCATCGTATACGGCCTGCAATCCACGCAACAACTCGTCACGCTCAGCCGCGGTAATCACACCAGCCGCACATATCTGCCGTGCCCACGCCATACTGCCGCTGATATCCTCGGCCCACATGGTCCGGTCAAACGGAAACGAGTTATTGAACTCGGCCATGCGGGCATCAATGCCCTCACTAAATCGCCCACCCCACATCGCATACCCCCAATTCATTGGCCGCAAGAATTCACCGCTACTACAACGCCGCAGTATCCATTTGTGTGTACCGCACCGCCATCATCCATTACACCTGACGGGTACGCTCACGAAGGCCGAGCACGATTGTCACCAGTAGACACAGCACCATTGTTGTACCAGCCACCCATATGCCGATAGCAAATGATTGTGGCCAATACCAGAAACGCACGTCGTTGGTTCCAGCGTCAAGAAGCACACCGCGAAAGACACCGTTGACGGTGTAGATGGGCTGTTCGACACCATTCACCGATACATGCCACCCCGGATAGTAGGTGTCGGTGAGGACTAACACGGCGCGACTCTGCACCGTCGCCGTGATGCGCACCTCATTCGCCGTGTATGACGTAATTGTTGGAATATCAGCATCGGCCGCAACATCAGCACCAGGCACCGCAAGTTCCGGTACCACGTCAGTCGTTGTCACTGCCTGCCGTAATGGAAACTGCGGGTCGCGCAGTCGTTCGTATGCACGATTCGCATCTGCAAAGTACTCCACACGATGCACAATATATGCACGTGGCAATACATCGAGATTTTCGTAGATGCTGCCCTCATCGCTTTGATGGACGAGGCGCAATCCTGGATAGGCGTCAATGTTCGGTGATTTCGGCTTGAAGAGCACAAACCGCACATTCACCAAATCGAGCCACTGTGGCGTCGCTGATGCACCGGTTATATAGACGCTCACGCCGATGGGCTCGTCGTGCTGCTTGCCCTCCCACCGACGCAAAAATTGCGCATATGACCCCCACATCAACGACTCAAACCCACGGATATCTTGGAACTCGGCGACCATGCCCGTATTTGACTGATAAAACGGGTAGTCCGCACTAAACACGCGGAACACGCCTGATTGCGATCGCAAAAACTGACTCATGCGCGTGGGAGGCACGATTGGGTCATCATCGCTACGTGGCTGCACTTCACGCTGTAAATCGGGAGTTGGACGATACATGGTGTGTGGTGACTGAAACGTCTGCATCGGTGCCCAGTACCACCACACATCGCCGGCAGCAACCAGCAACAGCAGAACCATCACCCACTTCTTGAAGGGGATGGACACGCGCCACAGCAAAACTCCTGCGACGACACTATTGATGGCGATGACTCCACCTACGCCTTGCCATGACCGAAGTGCCTGCCAGAAAATGTCCGGATCTGAACGTCGCATCCACACGATACCCGCCAACACGAACAGCGTCCACACCACCGCCCACCCACGGAGCCAGCCATCGTACGCGCGCCGCGCATGACCGTGCATCAACACATCATCGAGGGCACGCGCTGCGACGACGCCCATGGCAATAAGACCGACTACCAAACACCGAGTCAATTCATTGAACTGTGACACGATTGGCATCCACTGCCACATCGCCGGCGCAGAAAACGAAAAGAGCCAGACAAGTACGGCAATACCAGCCCAGAGGCGCATCATCTGGCCAGCACCGCGCCACATTCCCCACACAAATAACCCCAGCGGAATCAGGCCAATGTAGTGCTCTGCGACGGCCTTGTTCCCCTGAACACCCCAATCGCCCGGTTGATGCCAATTCGTGAACACCTCGGGAAAGATGAATGTCATGAATCCTGAAGTATTACCACCACTGACGCGGCGGAGCATGCTACTCGTCAGCTCGAGCGTGGGTAACAACTGCGGCAAAAAGAGTCCGACAAACAAAAGCGCGCTCACCGCCGTCCATATCAGCGTCGTACGCATGCGTTCGCGATGCAACTGCCACGTTGCTGCTATGATGGTGCATCCCGAGACCACCGTAATAAAAAACGATGTATCAGGCTGTGCCAACCACGCCATCACGTTAGCTCCCACGAACAGCAATACGGCACGCCATTGCCGCGTCACATCGCCCGTACCCACTGCATTCGTCACGTGTAGCGCGCCTACAAGTGCCACCGGAGCCCAGGCAATTGCACCACCGATATCAGGAATAGACACCCATTTGGCCACAAATCCATTGCCGAACGCCACGATGGCCACCAATAGCGCCGGATAGGCACGCACACCGCTCATCCGCCCAAGCATCCAACTCGCCACGGCCGTGAGTGTCGAGTGAAACCAGGCTACCACACCAAATGCATATGCAGTCGGCAACATGGCAAAAACCCAATTGACCGGGTAGAGCACACTGCTGTTTGCGACTGCCAAAAACGGCGTCCCCGCAAAGACGTAGGGATTCCACAATGGAATTTGGCCGGCCCAGAATTCACGCGCCATGAAGAGGCGATAGGGGTAGTATTTGGTAACAAGATCGCTCAACAACATGTGACCAACAAATCCAGGACGTTCGTACGAGTAGCTCCACGGGGCAATTTGCGCCACCACATTCAGCGGAAGGGCCACTGCACCACCCCACAACACCGGCGCGTAACACACGCAGGTCACCATGACTATGATAGCTACCACAATACGATCATCACTCGTCCACCGCATCACACGTTGTCTCCCTTGTACACATAGTCACTAGCTTAGGTAGTGTAGTGTGCGTTGACCTCGACGTATTCTTTGCTGAAATCACACGTCCACATGGTCGTCGCCGCCTGCCCCAAGCCCAAATCGAGCGTAATGTAGACGTTTTCGCGGCGCAACAAGGCAGACGCCGCATTTAAATCAACGTCGAGCGGCATACCGGCCTTGACCAGACGAATCTGCTCAGCGCCCAGCCCGAAGTCAAGCGTCAATGCATCTGGGTCGATGGCGGCCCCACTATACCCAGCCGCACACACCACACGCCCCCAGTTCGGGTCGTTGCCGTGAATCGCCGTTTTGACCAGTGGCGAACAGGCAATGCTATCGGCCACGCGATGTGCCATGTGGTCATCGGCAGCACCGGTGACACGAATTTCGACCAACTTGGTGGCACCTTCACCATCACGGGCGATCTTTTTGGCCAAATCGACACACACAACGCGCAACGCCTCGACGAACTCGGCCAATTCAGCCTGCCCAATGGTCACGCCCGATACGCCGGAGGCAAGGAGCAACACGGTATCGTTGGTACTCATGTCACCATCAACGCTGATACGATTAAAGCTCATGTCGCTGACGCGTTTGAGTGCGTCGTAGAGCAACTCTGGTGCAACCGCCGCATCGGTGGTCACAATCGACAACATGGTGGCCATGCCCGGGTGAATCATGCCGGCGCCTTTGGCCATACCGGCCACCGTAATCGTCTGGCCTGCCACCTGCATGGTCGCATGGGCACGCTTGGGGTGAGTATCGGTGGTCATGATGGCCTCTGAGGCGGCAATGGCGTTTTCACTCCAGATATCTGGTGTAAACGAGGCAATCCCAGCCGAGACTTTGTCCATATCGAGTTGGCGGCCAATCACACCGGTTGAGAGTACCAGCACTTGATCGGCCGTTGCACCAATCATGTCAGCGGCAAGCTGCGCCATGCGACGTGCATTCACCTTGCCCTCGTCTCCCGTACAAGCATTGGCACAGCCGGCGTTGGCAATCACCGCCCGCATGCGCCCAGCCGAGGTCGAAAGCACTTCACGGTCATACAACACCGGTGCCGCTTTGACGCGGTTGGTAGTAAAGACGCCCGCTGCACTACACGGCGCATCAGTGACGATTAACGTCAGGTCAAGCGCGCCGCTCTTTTTCAATCCACAGGCCGTCGCTACCGTGCGAAAGCCAGGGGCAAGGGTGAATACATCGTTCATGGTTCGTTACTTCCCATCAACCAATGCCTGCACCTTCATGGGCAGGCCGAAGATCTTGATGAATCCCTCTGCGTCCTTTTGGTTGTACGAGTCACTCATCGTAAAGCTGGCGATGTCTGGGTTGTACAAGGTGCGATCTGCCTTGCGACCAACCAACATGGCATTACCCTTGTATAACTTGAGGCGCGCAGTACCGGTCACGTTCTCTTGGGTCACGTCAAAGAATGCCTGCAAGGCGTGGCGCAACGGCGTGAACCACTGACCGTAATAGACCACCTCGGCATAGCGATGGGCAACCACATCCTTGTAGTGCAAGGTGTCGCGGTCAAGCGCCAATTGCTCGATGGCCTGGTGTGCCGTACGAATCAACGTCCCACCCGGGGTCTCATAGACGCCGTGGCTCTTCATGCCGACCAAACGGTTCTCGACCAAGTCGATGCGACCAATACCGTGCTTGGCACCGAGGTTATTGAGTGCAATCAACAACTCGACTGGGCCCATGGCTTGGCCGTTGACACTGACCGGGCGACCTTTGACAAAACCAATCTCGACGTACTCGGCTTGATCTGGGGCGTTCTCTGGCGAGTTAGTCAGCGTGTACATCTCTTCTTCGGGCTCATGCCACGGGTTCTCCAAAATGCCACCCTCGTGCGACATGTGCCAAATGTTGCGGTCACGGCTGTAGATTGACTTGAGCGTGGCCGACACGGGCACGTTGTGCTCGGCGGCGTAGTCGAGGGCATCCTCGCGTGAGCGGATGTTCCACTCACGCCATGGCGCAATCACCTTCAGTTGTGGTGCGTAGACCATGTAGGTCAACTCGAAGCGCACCTGGTCGTTGCCCTTGCCGGTACACCCGTGTGACAAGGCATCGGCGCCCTCTTGCAAGGCGATTTCGGCTTGGCGCTTGGCAATCAATGGGCGGGCCACCGAGGTGCCGAGCAGGTACAAGCGCTCGTACGTTGCACCTGATTGAATGAGTGGGAAGAGGTAATCGCGCACGAATATCTCGCGCACATCCTCCACATAGCACTTCGAAGCGCCACTGGCGATGGCCTTCTCCTCGATACCCACCAACTCGTCGTCCTGACCCAAATGACCGCAGTAACAGATGACCTCCGGGTTGCCGTAGTTTTGCTTCAACCACGGCACAATGATGCTGGTATCAAGACCACCTGAATAGGCCAGCACGACCTTCTTGACTTTGGGACGCTCCATGTGACCACTCCTTATTGTGTTATGTAAATAAAAGCTCTACATCATCACGGGTCAACGTCTTCACCCCGCCCCGTTCTGGCGTAATAAGCTGACTTACCAACTCCCGTTTGCGCTCCTGCAGCTGAAGAATCTTCTCCTCGACCGAATCGCGCACCACCATCTTGTAAACCATCACTGGGCGCGTCTGACCGATTCGATGCGTACGGTCAGTCGCCTGCATCTCAACCGCCGGGTTCCACCATGGATCCACGTGAATCACATAGTCGGCCGCCGTCAGATTCAGGCCTACCCCACCCGCGCGCAAACTAATCAAAAAGAACGAATAGCGATCGTCGTGTTGGAACGAGTCGATAATCCGCTGGCGGTCTCGCGTGCGCCCATCCAGATACGCATACTCTATCCCACGCGCATCGAGCGCCTCGCGCACAATCGTCAGCATCTGCACAAACTGCGAAAAGATGAGCGCCCGATGCCCGGACGCTCTCAGCGTCTCTATTGTGTCGAGCAACGACTCAAATTTGGCCGACGTCCCTGCGCTCTTGGGGTCAATCAAACGTGGATGATTACAAATCTGGCGCAGGCGTAATAAACCCTCGAGCATCTTAACGCGCGCCTGTTGTTGCCCAGCCGTATCAATCAAACCGAGCAACAACGCCCGGTAGTGATCGCGTTGTGCGTTGTACAACTTGCGCTGCTCGGCATCCATCTCGCTCATCAGCACGTGCTCGGTGCGTGACGGCAAATCTGGCGCAACTTGGTCCTTAGTACGGCGCAAAATAAACGGATACGTCAAGCGCTTGAGCAATTTGAGCGCCGCCTCGCGCCCATCGCCGTCACGCGTAAATGTATCGCGAAACGTCTCGGCACTCCCCAATAAACCCGGATTCAAGAACGAAAATTGCGACCACAGTTCGACCGCACTATTCTCAATCGGCGTCCCCGTCAACGACAACCGACGCTCGCTCTGCAAGCGCCGTACGGCCCGCGCCGTCTCGGCCGATGGGTTCTTGATGGCCTGCGATTCGTCGAGGATGATGTACTGAAATCGATACTGCGATAACATTTCGACATCACGCAACATGGTGCCGTATGTCGTAAGAATCACGTCATATTTATCGAATATTTTGTTGGTCTTACTCCGCCCCTGATCAATATGTGTCAACACGGTCAGTTGTGGCGTAAAGCGCTGAGCCTCGCGCTGCCAGTTATAAATCAGCGAGCGCGGCATCACAATCAGGATGGCTGGTGCTTTGGGGGCTCGTTCACGCATTGATTGAATAAACGCCAGGGTCTGAATCGTCTTGCCGACGCCCATGTCGTCTGCCAAACAGCCACCAAAGCCGTACGTGTTCAAAAAGTGCAACCAGTCGTAGCCCGATTTTTGATAGCTCCGTAATGTCCCCGTAAATCCAATCGGCAACGGCTGCGGCTCAATCTGACTAAATAAACGCAACTGATTGCGTCGCGCCTCAAATTGCGCATCAACGGTGGCATGTTGCGCCTCTTGCACCAGTTGGTCAACCACCGCAGCTTGCGCACCAGCATAGCGCATCATTTCATCACGCTCGCTGCCCATGGCAAATATCGGCGCAAGACGCTGGGCAAATTCGCTGGGTACCAAGCCAAGTGAGCCATCAGGCAACAAAATGTACCGCTCACGACGCATCACGGCCCGACGCACGGTAATCAGATCGACCGATAAGTCGCCGAAGTTCACCACTGCAGAGACATCGAACCAGTCAATGCTTGAATTGACTTGTACGCGAATTTGCGGCGTGTCAATGCGCATCTGTACGGTCGTCAGATTTGCTTCACCACGAATCTGCATGCCGCTCGAAGCCAAGAATCCCACGATGCGCACCATGAAATCAGTCGCTGGTATGGCACGCCGCAAGCGGAAACAGCCATCATCATTGAGCCGTAACCCTTGTTGCTCGAGTAACGCAATTGCGCCTTTTTCGGCATCGCTGTCTCGTTTGATACGGACCAAATGCAATTCTTCGGCCCCATGTAACACTGCTTGACGCGGATAACTTTCGTCAAAGGCGAGAAGGTACTCAGCATACGCAAAATTAACGGTCACGTGGAGCGCACCGGCGTATTCACCCAGCGTGATAATCACGTCAGGTTCACCCGCAATATCATCCCACCGCAACGCAGCCCCACACAGTGGAATGCGGTGTGCCAATTCAAGTAAGCGTTGATCAAAGCGCTCACGATCGGTAGCCTGCACCCGCAATTGCGGCGCCTGTAGCAGCTGATCAATCATCGGCGTTCGTTCACCGATACACACCACATGTTGACCTGTCAGCAACCAATGTGGGGCAAACGGCAACACCGTACGATTCGCCATGTCTACTGTAAGCGTCTGGTGTGCGGTATACACGATACTCTGGAGTACCAAATCAGCACCATCGTCGTCACATGCGAGTTGCATCTCGCCAACCGCACCGATCACCTGAATCGGTTGGCTGAAGTTCAACGCCTGTCGTACGATATACACGTTCTGACCGCCGAGCAACGCTAGTGCCCCCGCAAAGAGCCACGCACGCTGTGCGGGTTGTGCACCATTGAGCATCTGCTCACACAACATGGCGGCCGCCTGCAACATGGATGGCGGTGTATGCGGGTATCCTGCAGGTGTCGGTGGTGCCCGCAACGGGCGAATATCGGCACCTTGCCAGTCATCACGCCCTGCCCGCGGCGTCACACTCGCAGGCACCACCGCCCACCCCTCTTCACCAACACCAAATGGATGATTCACCTGCAAAAAGAAACAAATATGCGCCACATTCGTGGCATTGGCCACGATGCGTGCTTTGTCGGGAACCGCAAACAACGTCTCCCACGCTTGAGGCGGATTGGTCGTCATGTGCGACAACAAGGCCGTCATTGCCGTGACACGATGGACGCACGGCCCCTCATCGCGATGCGCACACTCACACAACGTGGTAATACGCCCCGCAATAATCATCGTGGTCACACGATAGGCCCGTGATGCATCCTCCACCAAAATCGTAGCCGATGTGGCAGAAACTTGTTCAACCGTGACTCCACCACGCGCGCACACGTCAACCGCACGCCGCCGCTCTCCTGGCGGCACCGCCGCCAGGAACTGCTCAATGTGCGTGGGGGTTATTAACTGCACCCGCGTTGTGGTCATCCCTTAGCGTCCCTTAGCAATACCGTAGTGATCCTGCAACGAGCGCACCGTCAACGTGCGCTTCTGCAACTCACGAATCCCGGCTACTGTGGCAGCAGCACCAGTCAATGTGGTCACAAGCATCACGCCATACCGAATTGCGGCAGCACGCAACGCCTGTCCATCGGCATACGCCTGCGGACCAAGCGGCGTGCTGATCACGAGCTGTACATGACCCTGGGCCAACAAATCGGCCGTGTGTGGCGATCCGTCCGATATCTTGTTGACCGTCGTCACTGCAATGCCTGCCCCCTGCAACATCTCGGCCGTACCCTTCGTGGCATACAAGTCGAAGCCGAGTTGGGTCAAATCACGAGCAATCTTGACAATTGCATTCTTGTCGTTGTCGTTGACGGTCAGCAACGCACCGCCCTTGGTAGGGATGCGCTGATTGGCGCCTATTTCGGCCTTGGCAAAGGCCAAACCGAAGTTCGATGCATGCCCCATCACCTCACCCGTCGAACGCATCTCGGGGCTCAACATGATGGCCGCACCAGGGAACTTGTCGAACGGCAAAACGGCCTCCTTGACGAAGAACCCGTCGACCTTCGGCTCCTCAACAAACTCGAGCTCGGCTAATGTCTTGCCGGCTGCCACCATGGCCGCAATGCGTGCCAATGGATACCCCGTCGCCTTGGCAATGAACGGCACCGTGCGTGACGAACGCGGATTGACCTCAATCACATACACCACCTCATCCTTGATGGCGTACTGGACATTCATCAAGCCCTTGACGTTCAACGCCAAACCGATGCGAATCGTCGTATCCCGGATAATCTCAAGATGATACGCACTAATTTTGTACGGCGGCAACACCATGGCCGAGTCGCCTGAGTGCACACCGGCCTCTTCGACGTGCTCCATGATGCCGGCAATCACCATGCGCTCACCATCACCGATGGCATCAACATCCACCTCAAACGCATCCTCGAGATACTTGTCGATCAACACCGGCGCACCGGCACTGACCACCGTCGCCTCCGCAATAAAGCGCTCGAAGCTCTCGTCATCGTAGGCAATCGCCATGGCACGTCCACCGAGCACATAACTCGGGCGCACCAACACGGGGAAGCCGATACGGTGCGCAATCGCACGTGCATCCGCAAGCGTCGAGGCCATGCCACTCGGCGGCTGCTCGACACCCAAACTGCGCAACAAATCACCAAAGCGCCCCCGCTCCTCGGCCAAGTCAATAGCGTCGGGCGACGTACCCCAAATCGGCATGCCCGCACCCTCGAGCCCATTGGCTAAATTGAGCGGCGTCTGCCCACCGAACTGCACCAAGGCTGGTACGTGGCGCACTGCCGGCCCAAAGTCAGCACCCGCCTCGCAGTCGTAGATGTTGAGCACATCCTCGAGCGTCAACGGCTCGAAGTACAAACGATCAGCTGTATCGTAATCGGTAGAGACCGTCTCCGGGTTACAGTTGATCATGATAGTTTCGATATGCATGTCGCGCAAGGCAAAGCACGCATGCACGCAGCAGTAGTCAAACTCAATACCTTGACCGATACGGTTTGGACCACCACCAATAATCATCGCCTTGGGGCGATCGGTGACATTGGCCTCGTCACTGCCGGGCTGACGGCTATAGGTGCTATAAAAGTATGGTGTATCAGCAGCAAACTCAGCCGCACATGTGTCAATCTTGCGATAGACTGGTACCACTTTGGCGTTTTTGCGGGCTTGACGCACTTGCATTGCCGTCGGTTTATCTGACAACAAGCCGGCGATTTGCGGGTCTGAGAAGCCGTATTCTTTTGCGGTAAACAACAGATCGTACGGCAACGTCGTCAAGGCGTACTTGCTCAGCTCACGCTCGACCTCAACAATCTCGACGAATTGCTCAACGAACCACGGATCATACCCGGTGCGCTCACAAATCGACTCGATGCTAGCCCCTGCGCGAATCTCGTCACACACGCGGAAAATACGGCGTGGCGTCGGGATGCTGATGTCGTCATCGCCGACCACCTTGACTTGATTGCTCCCTACAAAACCCGTCGCGCCGATTTCGAGGCCACGCATAGCTTTTTGGAAGGCCTCAGCAAACGTGCCACCAATGGCCATCACCTCGCCCACGCTCTTCATCTGCGGGCCGAGCACCGGATTGACGCCGGGGAACTTCTCAAACGCCCAACGTGGCACCTTGACCACCACATAGTCGAGGCTCGGCTCAAACGAGGCCGGCGTCAACTTGGTGATGTCGTTGGGGATTTCGTCGAGCGTATAGCCGACCGCCAACAAAGCGGCGATTTTGGCAATCGGGAACCCGGTTGCTTTCGAGGCCAGCGCCGACGAACGACTCACACGTGGATTCATCTCGATCACAAACGATGTGCCGGTCTTGGGGTCAACCGAGAACTGGATGTTCGAACCACCCGTCTCGACACCCACCGTGCGAATAATCAACTTGGCCATTTCGCGCAAGCGCTGAAGCTCGCGGTCAGTCAACGTCATGGCTGGCGCCACGGTAATTGAGTCACCGGTATGCACACCCATGGCGTCGAGGTTTTCGATGGTACAGACAACCACAAAGTTGTCGGCCTTGTCACGCATGACCTCGAGCTCATACTCTTTCCACCCAATCACCGACTGCTCGATTAACACCTGCGTCACCGGCGAGGCGCGCAAGCCACGCTCCGAGATTTCGCGCAGTTGCGCCTCGTCGTAGGCGATACCGCCACCGCTACCACCGAGGGTAAACGAGGGGCGAATCAAGACGGGGTAGTTGATTTTGGTGGCAACTTCGACCGCACGCTCGACAGTCGTAACCGTCTCGCCGAGTGGCACACCAAGGCCGATGTTGAGCATGGCCTGCTTGAAGAGCTCGCGGTCTTCGGCGAGCGCGATAGCGGTGGGTGTGGCACCGATGAGTTGCACGTTGTACTTCTCGAGGATACCCAACTCGTGCAGTTTCATTGCCAAGTTGAGGCCGGTTTGACCGCCCACGGTAGGCAGAATGGCATCGGGCTTCTCTTTGATGAGAATCTGCTCGACCGCCTCAGGGGTGAGGGGCTCGATGTAGGTCGCATCGGCAAATTGCGGGTCGGTCATGATAGTCGCCGGATTAGAGTTGACCAAAATGACGCGGTAGCCCTCGCGGCGCAACACCTTACAGGCTTGCACGCCCGAGTAGTCAAATTCACAGGCTTGACCGATGACAATCGGCCCTGAGCCAATAATCAAAATGCTTTTGATGTCGGTACGCTTTGGCATCTCCTACCCTTCCATCAGCGCTACAAAACGATCGAACAAGTAGGAAGCGTCGTGCGGACCAGGCGCAGCCTCGGGGTGATACTGCACACCAAAGGCCTTGAGCGCAGGCGCCTCAAGCCCCTCGACACACTGGTCGTTCAGATTGACGTGGGTCACACCAGCGCCGGCGGGCAACGAGTCGGCCGCGACGGCGAAGCCGTGGTTGTGGCTCGAAATCTCGACTTTGCCGTAGGCCTTGACCGGCTGATTGGCACCGTGGTGGCCAAACGACAACTTGTAGGTTGTCCCACCGAGCGCCAAGCCCAAAATCTGGTGCCCCAAGCAGATACCGAACATCGGCACCTTGCCCAACAGCTCCTTGGCCGATGCTACGCCGTATGTCACCATGGCGGGGTCGCCAGGACCATTCGAAAGGAAGACGCCGTCCGGCTTGAGGGCCAATACGTCGCTAGCCGGTGTATTGGCGGGCACCACCGTAATACGGATGCCACGCTCCGCCATCAAGCGCAAAATGTGGTGTTTGATGCCAAAGTCATAGGCGACCACGTGCAAATCGCGTGTGGCCTTCGTGCCACGTGAGCCGAGGCCCCACTCGCCGACGCCATCGACCCAGGTATAACTCTCGGGGCAGGTGACAAACGGCACCAAATCAAGCCCCTCCATGGTGGGGACAGCACGTGCAGCAGCCACCAACGCCTCGTGATTGAGCTCGGTCGACGAAATCACGCCGCGCATGGCTCCTGCGGAGCGAATATGCCGCACCAGCGCCCGGGTATCAACGCCGGTAATACCGACAATGCCCTGGGCACGCATCTCGGCATCGAGTGATGCATCAGCGCGCCAATTACTGACGCGTGGGCTGGCAGCCCGCACCACAAATCCTGAGAGCCACCATTTGCGACTTTCGCCGTCTTCGTCGTTGACACCGGTATTGCCGATGTGCGGAGCGGTCATCACGACAATCTGCCCAAAATACGACGGGTCCGACAGTACTTCTTGGTAGCCGGTCATGGCGGTGTTAAATACTACCTCACCCGTACGTTGCCCAATCGCGCCAAACGCAAAGCCGGTCCAAATCGTGCCGTCTTCGAGTGCGAGCACGGCTGGTGTGCGTTGAAAACCTGCCTGCATGCCTTACTTTCCCTCCCCATGTGCGGTGTTGTGCCGCGTGGCAAATTCAATCACAACTGCTGTCTCATCACACCGATCCTTGAGCGGACAAAGTACACAATCACGCCAGACCTTTTCGGGAAAGCGCTCATGCTCGGTGACCACAAACCCCAACCGCTCAAAAAACCCCACGGCGCGCGTCAGCGCAAACACCGTCGGGTAACCACGTCGCTGTGCTTCTTCAACTAAAGACTTGACGATCTCGCCACCCACACCATAGCGCCGATACTCGGGCAACACTGCCAGCGAGCGCACCTCAACCAGTGCGGGCCCCATCTCGAGGAGCGAGCCAATCCCAACCACGCGCCCTTGGACCTCGGCCACGAGCCAGTTGCCAATCGAGGCGGCGATGTTCTCGCGCGTACGCGGCAACAAGTGTCCGAGCGCAACGTTTTCATCAACTACCACCTTGATGGCATCGACATCGGCAGCCGTTGCCAAGCGCACGCTGACCAAATTAACATCACTTGGTGCCGTGTGCACCGCACGAATGGTTGTCATTGCTGCCCTCCTTGTGCAATAACACACGTACCGGCATCAATGCCATTCGCCAGCTGCTCAAGCCCCTGCATGTCAACGATACGCGCTTGTGCCGCACCCGCTGCCAGCACTGCCAACGCAGCTCGAACTTTGGGAATCATACCACCATATATCTCACCACTGCTGATGGCCTGCGCAACCTGCGCCGCTGTCAACTGTGGCTGCACCTGTTCGGCCAGCTTAACGCCCGGCACATTGGTGACAAACGTCACCTCGACGGCCACATTGCGTCCGTCGTTGGCCAAAGCGGCTGCCACCGCACCAGCTGCATCATCTGCATTGACATTATAACTGCCATCACTGCCCAACGAAACAGGCGCAATCACCGGCACCACACCCGCATCAATTAATTGCCACAACACCGCACTGCGCACGGCGACCGGTTGACCGACGCGCCCCAAGTCACCTTCAGGGTGGTTCAGCTTGGTGACTTTGATGAGACCACGATCAACGCCCGACATCCCCCAGGCATCAACGCCGGCGAGCGTCAACGCCACGGTCAATCGCGTATTCACGGCGCCGGCGAGGACCATCTCGGCGGCAGCCATGGCGGTGGCATCACTGACGCGCAACCCGGCCACAAAGCGCGGTTCACCGCCGAGGGCACTCTGAATTTGGCCAATCTCTTTGCCACCGCCATGCACCAAAATTGGTGCTGGCCGCATTGCGGCCACCGCCGCCGTCAATCGCGCCACGAAGGCCGCATCATCGATTTCGTTCCCACCAATTTTGATGACACGCAGTGTGTTCAATCTGCCTTCTCCCTGCTACAAGTCGTTGAGTTCGTAGGTATACCACACCGACCGCGTCGTCGGTAATGCATCATATAATCGTTGCGCGGTGTGATTATCCGGCGCAGTCTGCCAATGTACACCAGCATATCCCTCGGACTTTGCCCATGTGTAGCAATGCGTAATCAACTGCCGCCCCAGCCCGTTTTTACGCATCGCTGGTGCCACATACAAATCATTGAGCAAACACTGCCCAACTGCAGATACCGACGATAGCACGCGATACGCCGTCACAAACCCGACCGCCTGACCATCATCTGTCAGCGCCACCCATTGCGCGCCAAGCGCTGGCGTATCAATCAACGCACCAAAGTGCGCCCGATTTCGCGCAGCATCCGGCGTCGCCTCATAAAAACGCTGATACTCCGCAATCAACGGCAACACGAGGTCAATGTTGGCCCACGTTACCGGCACAATCGTCACATGCATACCCATCCTGCACTCTCATCACATCAGCACATGTTGTGCATATCGTTATTTATTGCGCAACGACTCAAGCGCGTTGCGATCGAGCGTATAGTCAATCCACGTACGCCGCGTCGTCGGCAGCGAATCATACAGTCGTTGCGCCGTATGGTTATCATCAGCTGTGCGCCAGTAGACGCCGTTGTACCCTTGTGCCACGGCCCATTCGGCACAGTGCACGATCAACTGTCGCCCAACACCACGACCACGCACGCCAGGCACCACGTACAAGTCGTTGAGCAAACAGCGCTCAATCGCTAGGGTCGACGACAAGACGCGATAGGCCGTCACAAACCCGACTGCCACACCATCTTCATCTAACGCTACCCACTGCGCCCCTTGGGATGGTGCAGTCGCAAGTCGACCAAAGTGGATGCGGTTGCGCGCATCGTCCGGCTCTACCTTATAAAAGCGTTGATAGTCGGCAATCAAAGGGATCACGATGTCAAGATTATTGAGGGTGACTGGCACAATGGAAATGCTCATACCAACCCTGCCGTTTCGTCGAGCCCACAGATGATGTTCATGCACTGAATCGCTTGCGTTGCCGCGCCCTTGGCCAGATTATCAAGACTCGACATGATAATCGCCGTGCCCGGTTGACCAAGCATCACCGAGATGGCACACATATTGGTGTTGGTCGTATGCGCCATCGCCGCCAACTGCCCGGCCGGCAAAACGCGCACAAATGGCTCGTTGGCGTATGCCTCGGTATACAAGGCGCGCACGGCGCTTTCGCTCAACGACGAGTCAATCTTGATGTACAAGGCACTCAACATGCCGCGTACGACGGGGATAAGATGTGGATTGAACAAGACCGTCGGGGCTGCACCAGCACTAACCTTGGCGAGCTCTTGCTCAATCTCGCCGACATGCCGATGCACATGGCCGATGTTATACGGCGTCACGGTGTCGTGCGTCTCGGCAAATAACGTGTTGAGTTTGGGGGCGCGACCAGCACCTGAAATACCTGATTTGGCGTCAACAATAATCGTGGTGTCGGTCACGACGCCTGCTTTGAGGAGTGGCATCGCGCCCAAAATGACCGACGTCGGGTAACACCCAGGGGCAGCGACCAGTTTGGCGCCAGCAATATTGGCACGATTGATTTCGGGGAGTCCGTAGGGGATGGGCAACATCTCGGGGAATTCGTGGGCGTGACCGTACCATTTGGCATACGTCTCTGGTGTATTCAGGCGGAAATCGGCCGAAAAATCGACCACCTTCGCCCCGGCATCCAATGCCTTGACGGCCACTCGCGCAGCCGCACCGTGTGGCAACGCCAACAGCACTACATCGACCTGATCAAACGGCGCATCATCGACTGCCACGAGCGGCGTGTCGAGTGGCCCCGGGTAGACCTCGGCTAATGATTTGCCCGCTTGTGCCTCGGACGTAGCAAAGACAATCTGCACGTCGCGGTGCCGACGGAGCCAACGCAAGGCCTCGTACCCCGCATATCCCGTCACCCCACAAATACCCACACGCACCATTGTGTTTGTCCTTTACTTCATACAAAAACCCCGGGGGCTTGATGCTCCCGGGGTGGTGTGGCTTGGCAGGTCGGTCGTATGTCTATCTACAACCCAATGCACAACGCCGCCCCGGGTCCTGTTCGGACTCGTCGGCGGATAGTTCGTCGCAACACTCGGCTGTTCAACATCGATACGTCTTTCATAGGTGCAAGTGTACATCGAATTCGTATGTATGTCAACCAATCTCACCCGCAAGTATACTAGACAATACTTATTAAATAAGTATATACTGGACACAGGTGTCACAGTCCATGCATGAGGAGAATGCCATGCAACGGCGCAGAATGTTCAGGTGGGGTGGCAGTGCCCTCGGGATGGCGGTCCTCAGTGCATGTGGGCAATCACGCATCTCGGCCGCGACGGGATTTTCTTTGGCGGTCGCCGCATCACTCAACGATGTCATGCGCGCGCTCGATGCAGCGTTCATCCAACCAAAGCCACGTCCTGCGGCAGTACTTCAGGCGGCTGGATCAGGGGCACTTGCACAACAAATTGTTGACGGTGCACGATTCGACCTGTTTGCGGCTGCTGACCGTACTGCCATGGAAAAAATCATCGCCGCCAAGATTGTCTCAGCCGCTGATGTGGTCGTCATTGCGCACGCTGATGTGGTGGTCGTGGCACACTCCGATAGTGACGTTGTACAACTCAGCGATCTTGCCACGCCAGGCACCCGAGTCGTTCTGGCCGATAGTACGGTGCCAGCCGGGCGATATGCGCAGACGGCACTTACAAATTTGACGGCCATCTATGGCGCTGATTTTGCCACCAACGTCAACCAAAACGTGGTCTCGCTTGAGACAAATGTCCGAGCCGTGCTACAAAAAGTACAAAGCGGTGAAGCCGATGTAGGGCTTGTATACACCGCAGATATTGCAAAATTACCTGACAATATAGTGCGCTCACTTGTTATCCCAGAAGGATATGGAGTTCGTGCAGAATACGTGGCAACTGTATTACCAAATGCGCATGGAGACACGCCGGCGTTTATGGAATTCATGCGTGGGGATGGTGCAACCACAATCTGGCAATCCTACGGCTTTCGTGCATAATACAAAGATATGAAGCACCACCATCGAACGACCATCATCGCGCTCCCCATGCTCTTCTTGCTCGTTGTACCGCTCATCGGATTGAGCAGTCGTAGCACGCTTGCCGACTTGTGGCAAGCGCTGTGGAGTCACGAGTTACACCAAGCCGTCATCGTCACGGCCAACACGAGCATCATTGCACTCGGTTGTGTCATCGTCGGTGGCACGCCACTCGCAGTCTGGCTCACCCGCAATCCACAGAGTCGGTGGCGCACCTTTCTGGTTGATTTGCCCGCCGTGTTACCACCAGCCGTTGCAGGTCTGGCGCTCCTCACGATATTTGGGCGCACCGGCTGGCTCGGTCCTACACTAAGCACAGTTGGGTGGAACATTCCATTCACCCCACTCGCAGTAATACTCGCACAGGTATTTGTGGCGGCACCGTTGTATATTCGTAGCGCAAGTGCCGCATTGCAGGGTGTTGATCACGACGTTATCAACGCCGCGCTGGTCGATGGCGCATCGCGTTACGAACTCTGGCGCTTTGTGATTGTGCCGTTGGCGATGCCCGGGTTACAAGCCGGGGCTGCCATGGCACTTGCTCGCGCATTGGGCGAATTCGGCGCAACGGCGATCTTTGCCGGGAGCATGCCCGGTCAAACGCGCACGCTCGCCCTCGCCATCTATATCAACGCTGATTACGACAGCGCCACAGCGATTGCAATGAGTCTTATTTTATTGTTGAGTGCGATGGTACTGTTGCTTGTGGTCAGACGTGTCGATGCGTCAACACGCTAGGCGGGGCGTCTCACAACACCCCGCCGATATGCAATTTACATGCCCGTAATGACACCGATTTCGCCCATATGCATATTAGGATGCACTTGCGTGTAATCAAGAATGAAGCGACCAATCGTCAGCGCGCCCCAGTACTTAATGACTCCCTCGGTAATCGTCGGGATACACACGGCCTCGCCAGCCACCACGGCCCGCATGTGATCAGCATCCCACTGGTGATTAAGACGTGTATGATCAACGGCGGCGAGATTCTCAGCACTCTGGGCATAGACGGCCTGTTGATAATTGGCGAGCTCATTGAGGTTGATGTGCTGCGAAAGCAGTGCCACGTCAGTAAGCGGCATCGCCGTGCCCATATGCCCAAACGGAATGCCGAGGCGAGCCTGCCAGTTGCCAGTGGAGTGCACCTGCGGGCGGTTCGCCACAAAGCGGTTGAGGGTGATATCCTCGATGCGCAGGAGGTGCCAAATGTTCCACGCCACCGAGTTCATGGCACTCGTCGGCTGCCGACGCAGTTGCTCCTCGGTCAATTTGGTGAACAACGGTGCCAGGCTTTGTTCGTGCAACATCACGTGTCGCGCCACAATAACATCAAACATCAACTGATCCCTTGCTATTTCTTGAGTGGCCACAATTTGGGGCCACCACGCTCATACTGTTTGGGATAAAACGGCTCATCGCCGAGCGCCATCGCTGCCTGACGCGGCCAAGTCGGGGTGTCAAGCATGGCGCGCCCGAGGGCAATCAAATCTGCTTGACCATCCTGCACAATCTGCTCGGCCACGTGCGGGTCATTAATCATGCCGACAGCGCGCGTCACAATCCCGCTCTCTCTTTTGACGCGAGCGGCAAACGGCACTTGATAGCTCGGCGCCACAGGTATCTTGACACCCGGTACCGCACCACCACTCGACACACAAATAAAATCCAACCCGGCGGCTTTGAGCAACTGTGCCTGTGCCACCGCATCATCAGCGCATAGACCCTGCTCGTGCCAATCGGTGCCGGTAATACGCGCGCCGAGCGCGATATGCGCAGGGGTTGCATGGCGCACTGCCGCAGCGACTGCAAGTGGGAAGCGCATGCGTGCGGCGAAATCGCCACCCCACCGATCGGTACGTTTGTTGCTCAACGGCGAGATAAATGAGTGCATCAAGTAGCCATGCGCCATATGCAATTCAATCGCATCAACGCCGGCATGCACCGCTCGTACCGCCGCATCGCGGAACGCAGCAATAATTCGCTCAATCCCGGCATCGTCAAGCTCCATCGGCGTCTGCCAATTCGCATCAAAGGGTAATGCGCTCGGCGCAACCGTTTGCCACCCACCATTGAACGGTGTCATCTGTGATCCACCATCCCACGGACGCGGTGACGAGGCTTTGCGACCTGCATGCGCCAACTGCACGCCGAAGGTGACATGCGGCGCAACGGATTTCGCCGTGCGAATGACGTGTGCCATGGCGTATTGCGCATCATCGGAGTACAAGCCGGTACATCCGTACGAGATACGACCAATTCGCTCAACTGCAGTTGCCTCGATGACCACCATGCCAGGACCAGCACTCGCCATAGACGTGAGATGCGCAATATGCCAATCTGACATCACCCCATCATTGGCCGAATACTGACACATCGGTGCCACCACCAACCGATTTGCCACAGCAAGCGGGCCAATCTGCAACGGACTAAACAATTGTGATGCCATACTCATCTTCCCTGATATACAATAGAGATGTACCCATGGGTACGATTATACATCTGCTCATTACTGTTTATCAGAGCACCACACACATGACAACCCGCGACGTTTGCTTTTTTGATACCCATAGCCACCTCAATAGCACACAGTTCGACGACGACCGATCACTCGTGCTTATGCGTATGAAAGCCCAAGGAGTCGCCAAGTTTTGTGAGATTGGCTATGATGTGCCGTCGTCGCAACGTGCTATTCAACTCGCCCATACGACGCCCAATTGCTGGGCTGTGGTTGGGGTCCAACCCAATCATCCCGAAGCGGCCGACGATCCAACCTGGTTGGACCAACTCCACGAACTTGCCCAACAACCACGCGTGGTTGCGATTGGGGAGATTGGCTTTGATCATTATCATCGCAAGGCACCTGTTGCCGTACAAGAGACACTATTCAGGAGTCAGATTGCCCTGGCCAACACCCTCAAACTCCCCATCGTGATTCACACACGTGACGCCCATGCTGATACCCTGCGCGTCTTACGGGATGTGCGGCATGCATATGGTGTTGTCATGCATTCATTTGCGGGAGATATGGCATATGCCGAGGCGTGTTTGGATCTCGGGTGCATGTTGTCACTCAGCGGCCCGATTACCTTTCGCAATAATCAACAGATGCACGAGGTGGTACGCACACTACCACTCGACCGATTGCTCATTGAGACCGATAGCCCCTACCTTGCGCCACATCCGCATCGTGGCACACGCAACGAACCTACCTACGTTCCATTGATTGCGCATCAAATAGCCAATCTCCATCAATTACCCATCAACGACGTAGCCTCGGCACTCTGGCACAATGCTCACGTCTGTTTCGACTTGGAAGAGACACATGACACGCCCACACACACCTAATCTGCACGGATGGCTCCGACCACAGCTCACCTTTGGTTGGGCCCACTTCATTCTCATCATCATCCAAGTATGTGCGCAATGGGTTGTCTACGAGTCCATTCATCTCGCAGGATGGAGTCCACATAGTCGCGTACTCATGAGCGCCGCAGTGTGTGGTGTGCTCCTGACCAGCTTCGTCATCTGGTGGTTCAACAGCGACTCCCTCACAACCTACATCACGCTGTTTGTGATGGGCATGGCGTTCATCGTCTGGCAACTCGAAGGGGCAGTGCTTGCAGCTGTCACCGCAGAACTCGGTGCTGCGTATACGCCACAACTCAGCGGATACGGCGATACACTCAGTGAAATTGCCATGCACATCATTCGCTGGTGGCGCCGTATTATTGCAGGTGAGCCGGCGAACGACCCCATCCTGTATATTGCCGTGCTCGCACTGATTAGTTACGTGGTTGTCATGTTGAACACGTGGTTACTCCTGCATCAGCACCAACCGTGGCTGAGTGTGGTGCTGTCGGCAATTCCCCTCTTTGTTAATTACACGTTTGCCGGTCAACAAAAAAGCGAAACCGCGTTGTTGTTGTTTGTGGCCATGGCCATGCTCAGCATCTTGTTTCACCATATCACCATGTCTGATGCAATCTGGCGGGCAAGTCGCGTTGATCGCCCAGTCACTGCTCCACTCCAAACGCTCTGGAATGCACTGCTCATCGTCGTGCCCACGCTCATCATCGCCAATGCGATCCCCTTACCTACACCCAACGAGACTGCCCTACGCATCTGGTCGGCCCTGCGCTCACCGGTGAGTACTGTGCGCAGTGGCTGGGATCAAGCATTTGGTAGTGGCGCAACCAACGTCGCAGGCGGATTCTCCAAAAGTGGCATGCAAGTGGGTGGCGGTCGCAATCAAACAGAGCTCGAAGTGCTCCGCTACCAAAGTTCGATGCCCGAGTACTTACGTGCCATGGTCTTTGATCGCTATACCGGTCAAGGATGGACACTGACCAACGAACGCATCAGTGAAGCACTGCCGACCGGCACTACCATCATCAACAGTAATAATGCGCGCCAAGTCGTGAACAGCACGATTACGCTATCACGCGACCGCAGTGATGATTTGTTGATGACACTCGGTGATCCGGTGGCGTATAATCGCGATGCCACCGTATTTGCACTCCCCGAACTCGGCGTTGGGTCAACGGGCGTACTCTACTTGACCAGCGATATCCCATTGCTTGCAACCAGTACCTACACACAAACCTCGCACATCTCACGCGTCTACGACAGCGAGTTACGCGGCGCAAGTATCGCCACTGCATCCATTCGTGCGCACTATACCGTTCTCCCTGAGACAGTCCCTGCACGGGTTGGTGAGCTAGCACGCCAACTTGCCCGTGAAGCGAATGCCACCACCGATTACGATGTGGCCATGGCGATTCAGCAGTATTTACGTACCTTCAGGTACGATGAGCAACGTCCACGACCACCCACATCACGCGATTGGGTTGATTACTTTGTCTATGAGGGACAAATCGGCTACTGCGATGACTTTGCGACGGCCATGACCGTCATGCTCCGCACACAGGGTATTCCAGCGCGCTACGTTCAGGGATACACCGGCGGTGATCGCGATCCATCCCGAGGCGATTACGTGGTCCGCGAATCCATGGCACATAGTTGGGTGGAGGTCTTCTTTGATGGCTACGGTTGGCAACGTTTCGAACCCACGCCAGCGGGATACACACGCGTCATTGACCGGAGTGCCCCCAGCGATGCAAACCGTGACATCACACCGGTGCCCACCATGGTACGACCAGATGATCCGTTGAACCAAGATGATCTCGATGGCAACCTCGAACGATTCGAGCCGCCGATTGATGAACAATCGTCAGCAGCAGATGCCACGGGATTCCAAGTACCGTGGTATGCACTCATCACCATCTTCTTTGGGGTCATCCTCGTCTATGCGGGCTGGATTGCGTGGCACCGCACACCGCACATCCGCCGAGCACACTGGATGTACACCGCGCTCATCTCGCTCTATCAATTCGTCGGATTCAGCGTATCACGGAGTACGACGCCACTCGAATTAGACGAACTCACCACTGACGAGCTACCGGCCATAACAACGTCGGTCAGTGCATTTTGTCATGCATACAATCAGGCATTCTTTGCCAATCGCCCACCAGCAACATGGCCAGCCCTACCATGGCACATGCTCTGCTGGCACTTACTGCGCTGGCGCATCCAACAACGGTGGGGGTACTAGGTGATGCGCGTCGTGCTCATCACTCCAACCACACCACATCGGGGTGGCATTGCGCACTTTGGCACACTACTGGCACACCACTTGGGGACGCACTACCACCTGATAACCTGGGGGTTTCACCGTCTCTACCCAGCGTGGCTTTTTCCTGGATCAACTGCGCCAGATCCGAGTCATCACACCGTGCAGTGCACCGTGGACACGTGGATTGACGCTCTCAATCCGTGGAGCTGGTGGTACGCCTGGCGCCACATGCCCGAGGCTGACCGTATCATCTGGCAGTGGTGGTCGCCGTTCTGGCTCCCGTTCATTCTCTTTGTGACCTGGCAGGCACGTCGACGACGCATCCCCACCATCGCCATCTGTCATCAACTGGTCGAACCCGATGCAGCTGACTGGCAAGCGCGCATCACCTACTGGGTACTCGCACGTGCCGATGCAGTGCTCTTTTTGGGGGAGGCACCATCGCAATGGAAGACGCCGTATCGCACGTGTGCGTTACCCAGCTTTGATGCTCTTATTCGTGACATTCCCAGCAAATCTGAGGCTCGCCAACACCTGCATATCACCCACGATACTCCCGTTGTCTTGTGTTTCGGCTTTGTGCGGGACTACAAAGGGATTGACACTATCATTCATGCCATGGCGCAAAGTCGTGTCGCCTATCATCTCATCATCGCCGGTGAATGGTGGCCACTACGCACCGACGTGCGGCATCTCATAAACATCTACGCCATCGCACATCGTATCCACATCTACGATCATTACATCCCCAACGAACACGTTGCAACCTATTTTGTGGCTGCTGATGTAGTAGTCTTGCCCTATCGTCGCGGCACCGTGAGTGGTGTTGCAACTCTGGCACAGTTCTTTGGCATCCCAATCATCACAAGTACCGTGGGCGCGTTAGCGGGGAATACACCGCCATACGCCGCCCTACCAAGTGACGATATCAGTGCGTGGCGCACTACACTTGATCGCTTTTTTATGACCGCACCACAGACGGCAACTGCACATACAACGGGGTGGGATGCATGCCTGACTGCATTGACCACGCTTGTCAACGAAAGCGCCCTATGAAGCTCATCATGCTCAGTACTAGCGCCATCCACCACCCAGGGCCACGGGCACGCTGGATTCCGCTTGCAGGCATCGCACAACGGCATGGCATCCCAACCGAAGTCATCTGCCTACACCCCGATTATGCCCATAGCGAATCAACCACTGTCATACAGCACGGCATTTCAATCCATCATGTGGCCCAAATGCACGTTGACAAGCACGAACAACCGCTCCACGGGATGACACTTATCACGACGGCGCTACGGGCAATCATTCGCCTCGCACGTCATGCAATTCAGGCGCAGCCCAGCGTGATTGCCATTTGCAAAGCGCAGCCGATGAATGGGTTGGCCGCACTCATCGCACAACGACGAACCGCCGCACGGCTTATTCTCGACGTTGATGATATTGAACATCTGAGTCATCGGTTTGACCGGTCATGGCAGCGCGCACTAGTGGCGCGTGTTGAGCAACGGTTACCCCATTATGTCCAGAGCGTCAGCGCTGCCACGGCGTGGCACACCCAGCAACTCAATCAGGCAGGACATCGCCATGTGGCCCATATCCCCAATGGTATTGAACAGATTCCACCGGTGCCATTACGCCCCGCAGATCTGCCCACACAGTACATGGCCTATGTCGGACGAATTGCCTTTACGACGCATGCCGTCGATGTGCTCATTGAGGCACTCACCCACACACGCTCCACCATGCCATTCGTGATTGCCGGGAGTGGCCCTGATAGTGAAATGGCTCGACAACAACTACACCAAAAAAATCTTATGTCACGTTGTATCTGGCTCGGCCACGTCCCATCAACCACAGCGCATGCAGTCATTGCGCATGCGCACGCAACCGTAGATCCCGTGCGTGACACGCCAGCAGCAGCCGCGCGCTACCCACTCAAAATCGTCGAAAGTCTTGCCTACGGCGTTCCGGTGATTACCAGTCCTGTTGGAGATCGTGCCACACTCATCGGTGTGAACGGACGGCTTGTTCCTGCCGGGAGTGCACGCGCACTTGCAGATGCGATTGATGCGCTGAGTGAACAACCACGCATCAATCGCACCTTCGGTCACGCCCAAGTCGCTCACCTCACATGGGAGAGTATCGGTCTGCAGTGGCTCAACCACCATCACATGAAGGTGCGCACATGAACACCGCCATGCGTATCACCTGCATCATTATCACCCGCAATCCTACGCACTGCCACGACCTTATCATGCAGTTACACCGGTACGGGCACCACATCATCGTTGTCCACCCTGCAGCAACGCCTGCACCACCGAATGCCATGAGCATCACCACGCCAGCATTGATCAGTCCAGCGGCGGCACGCAATCTCGGTGCCATGCATGCCACCAGTGAACTACTCTGTTTTATTGATGACGATGTGCGCATTGATGGAGATGTACCACACATACTTGCACATGTCTTTGTGGCACCTCACGTCGTGGCGTGTGGTGCGGTACTTGTTGATCATCCACACAACACGTATTGGCCACGTGCGTTGCATCGTATGGCGTTTGCTCCTCAATACCACCGCTATGCCCAACGCATCCCACCGCTCTTGGCAAGCATGATGCTTGTGGTACGTCGTGTCACCTTCACTCAGGTTGGTGGATTTGATCCCACATTTCACACTCCTGCCGGTGAGGATGCCGATTTTGCACTTAAACTCCGCAGTCTCGGTACCTTGATGACGCTCCCACAAGCGCGTATCACCCATCATCCACATGCCACAGATTGGCTGAGTATCACTCGACGCTGTTGGCGCTACGGCGTGTGTTGGCCACGCATCCGCCTGCGGCATCCCACGCAGGTGCGTCCACTGCCATTCCCGGCATCGGTGACTGCTTTGGCGCTCGTGTGCGGTGCTCCACTATTTGCGTTGTACGATACACTCCGGGCATGGCGCGTCGGTCATTGGTATGGACATTGGTGGCTACGCACATGGTGGTATGTAGGTGTTGCCTGGGGGATGCATCATGCGCACGATTAGCATTGCGTTGTGTACTCGCAATCGCCCACACCACCTCAGTGCATGGATGCACCATATGCACACGATCATGCTGAGTGCGACGCACACCATCATCATCATTGATCAATCTGACATACCCCTAACTCAGCACTGGCCTGCACACATCACCTATGTGCACACGCCGCATCGCGGGTTAGCGCGTGCACGAAATCTGGCACTACAGTACTGCACGACGCCCTATATTTTGTTCACTGACGATGATTGTCGTCCCGCACCTGATTGGTTATTGCACGCACATGCATGCATCACACGTGACCCAACAGTTGCACTCTGGTTTGGCCAAGCCACGCCGAGTGGATCCGACTACCAGCTTCACGATTACCCCACGCATGCTGGATATACAACGTGGGCCTCACGGGCCAACGGCGATATCTGCCATGCGGTGCGGCGTGCCACGCCTCCTTTTCGGACGGTGCAGCCGGTGGCCGTGCTCGAGTGTCTCGGTCACGGCAATCAAATGCTCATGCAATGTGCCGTTGTGCGCAACCTCGGCGGATTCCATCCATGGCTAGGAGCGGGTGCATGGTTGTTATCGGGCGAAGATGTTGACATGGCGATGCGACTCCTACAACACGGGTATGCCTGTGCATACACGCCAACCCTGCACATCATCCACGATGCCTGGATGACACCGGCCGCACATGCACATAGTGCACAACACTCCAGCACAGGGATGATTGCCGTGCATGTCGCACATGCCTGGCACCATGATCCCTCGGCCATTGCCTATCTGCGCTTTCGTTGGCACCACGTGTTTCATCAGACACACACTACATCTGTTGCATCTGCACCACCGGTACCTGCATGGCGACGCATCATCGCCATCGTGCACGGCATCATCGGCGGGATGTGCTTGGTCGTGCACGCACGCTGGAGGAGACGCGCATGACACACCGTTCATCATGGTGGTCGCACATCGTCGCCGCCTTGAGTAGTACCATCGTCAGTCAAACCGTCGCCGCAATCGCCCAAGTCATTATCATCCGCGCTCTGGGCAGTAGTGAATATGGCGTCTACACAACCCTCTACGCCTGGCTGGCCATTGCCGGGTCCATCATCGGCGCTGGATTTGACACCTGGTTACTCGATTACGGTAGTCGACACTCAGCACAACTCCGTCATCAAATGGTACGCATTCTGCGCATCAAAATCAGCATTTGGGTGATTGTGGCACTCATCTTTGTCGGGTACATTGACCAGCTAGCACTCCCACTGCTCAGTCTAGGCCTACTGGTCATTCTGCTTGAATCAATCAGCGCCACACTGCTTCAGGGATTGCGCGCACTCAATCGTCATCGTGCAGTTGCCGCCATACAACTTATCGCTCCCAGCATACTCCTCTTGGTTGTATCCATCTGGTCACCAGCACAGATTCTCTGGCTCCTCATCATCCACGCCGTCAGTTATGCCATTATTCTTACCGTTGCATACCGACTACTACCCCATGCATCAACCATAGCACCCACCAACCTTATCACGAGTTGGCCATTCGTTGTCTCAGATATACTCGCGCAAATATACACCTATACGACCACCATTCTGCTCGCCAGCTACGCACTCCCCAGCGACGTCGGTATTTTTCGCGGTGCGTGGAGCTTTATTGCCTACACCGTGGTCATTCCATCCATGATTTTCAGCACCACATTACCCGTACTCAATCAGAGCACACCGACACAGCAATCGGTCATCATTCGGCGCAGCGCATACGCATTTGCACTCTATGCCATCTCCGTAAGCGGATTCGTCGCAGCTGGTGGAGGGCAGGTCATTGTATGGTTATATGGTGAAAGCTTCGCACCGAGTGTCGCATTCATATCACAACTCATGGTGTTGCCGTTCATCAAGAGCGGCATCTTTTTCGGTGTCATGCTGCTCATCCACCGGCAACGTCTCGTGTGGCGCATCGTTGTCCAGATGATCACGGTAGTCATTCTATGGGTGAGCATGCCCCCACTCATCGCCCAAACCGGCATCCACGGTGCCATTCAGGCACAGCTCATCACCGAGGGCATGCTCGCCTGCGGGTATCTCGTCGGCGGACTGTGGCGATTGCGGCATCACCGCAGCGCACCGGCAGTGTGGCCGCCGCGCACCGTGGTCCTGACCAACATGCACGGTATTCGCAATCTCGGCGATTACGCGATTCACCAACAACAGCTTGCCTGGCTCGCACATCAATTCCCCACGGCGACCATCCATCGCTGTTACGCGGTGCCGCCGGATACACAAAGCACACCAGGCATCAGTCATTGGGTCTACGATGCTCACGGGAACATCGCCTCGCGCACCACGCGCATCCGACGCACAAGTGCACTCATCTGGTGCATCGGTATGCGTTATCTCGGCATTCACTCAACCTGGGGGATGCACCCCGCGGAACAACACGCATTGATGCGCCTACTCCATGCCGACCTGATATGTGCGAGTGGTGGTGGATATCTCTACAACCAGCCGTCACGAACGCCGTGGTGGCAATTCATGAGTTGGGATTGGTGGGTATGTGCCGACATGCTTGTTGCGGTCATCTGGCGTCGCCCCCTCGCACTCTTGCCACAGTCAATTGGCCCGATTCATCACACCCCCATGCGCATCCTGCTTACATGGATACTCTCGCGTGCACACATCATCTATGTACGCGAGTCACAAAGCGCACAACTGCTCCAACACCTCGGTATCACCTATCATCGTGCGCCAGATTTTGTGTGGGGACTACCCAAACCAACACCCCTGCCACCTCCAAGCACACCCCCCACTCTCGGTATCACGCTAATGGACTATGGACAACAAACAGGCCACACACAGTACCAACACACCTACGAAACATGTATCATTGCCGTGGCTCGACACTTTCATACCGCTGGCTGGTCGATTCAGCTGTTTGCGCAGTGCACCGATCACGCACCAGGATGGGACGACCGTGTTGTCGTACATCGCCTCGCCACACACCTGCCGTTCGCACACATCATGCCCGTTGCCCCATCACCTTACGCCCTACAACAGCAGTACGCTGCGCTTTCAGCGCTGCTTTCAACTCGGCTCCATGGCGCACTCATACGCTTTGCCATGAATCAACCTGCAGTCGTCATCGCCTATCACCCCAAAGCACACGGTATCATGCACGACATCGGCCTCGAGGCGTGGTGTCTGGCAATAGACACGCTCACCCCCGAGGCCGTGATTCACGCAGTTGACACTGCACCAACACAACTACCGATTATTGCCGCCCAGCGCCAACAACAGGTCGACACACTGCACACGTTGACGATTCCACCACCTATTGCGCCGGCAGAGTAATCCGTGCCGTGCCAATGTCGGTTAACTTGTCGGCCGACAACTCTACAACTTTCTCCATGCCATTTGCATCAATGATGGCGACTGAAACGCCTTCTTCGACAATCAACAAAATGACATAGCGCCCCGGTGGCACATTCACAATGGCAAACTCACCATTGTCGTTGGTCACACCACCTACCCCGCCTGCTTCATCGAGTACATACGCCTGTTGATCGCCACTCCCATAAATGGGCGCAAGACGGACACTCCAATTTGCCAAGGCGTTCCCTTGGGCATCTTGCATCCGCCCTCGTATCAATCCCAACCCAGGTTGTGATGGAGGAACTTCGATGCTTGTGGTCGATGTTGAAGTACAGGCAATCAACCACATACAACTGATAATGAGAACGAAAACACGTGTTATTTGCATGATATATCCCCTAATAACCCGAATGTATTATTGCATATAACCGTATGTTTCGGCTATGCTACATACAGTCGTACACTTTTGGGAGGTATTTCATGTCGTTCTTTCAACGCATCTTAAGTTATGGGAGTGTGATTGCCATACTCTTGCTGACCACAGTTATCCCGGCATCGGCATCCACCAACACGTATAATGCCAAATTCATCACCTCAATGACGTATATGAATGTCGGGACACGTGCTGCAAACTTGAGCATCAAATTCATTGACGAAAGTGGCACGGTCATCAACTATCCCATCATGAATAGCGATGGAAGTGCACGCACCCTTGCACCCAATGCCAGTGCATCGCTTGGAGTGTCAGTGCTACGCCTCTCCACCACATCATGGAACAGTGGTGCAGTCATCAGTGCCAATCAACCACTTGCGACCACCATGGTACAGGTATCATCGAGTCCTGTGATTCGCGTGCGCCCGGTGTCCAACGGCTTCTCTGCAAGCGACGCACACACCACCATTTCATTGCCCTACGTGGCCAAGACATGTACGGCAAGTAGTTTGACAACACGATTCAACGTCCAAAACATCGGCCCATCCACTGACGACATCACCGTAAATCTCTTTTGGCCGAACGGCGATACCGCGTTTTCCCAGACATTTTCGAGTATCGCAGCTGGGCAAATCGTCGCCATCGACTTGGGTTCAACCTCAATAAGTAATCCGACCACCTCAGGATACGTCATCCCGAGTGGATGTGCCTTCGAAGGTTCTGCACGCATCTCAACGACCGGCACTTCAAAGGTCGTTGCCACAGCCTTCGAAACCAGCACCACAGGTCGCAGTGCGGCCACGTACGAGAGCCTTGTCTCACCGGGCAGTAACAGAATTTTTATGCCGTCGGTGCTCTGTAATGTTAACTACGGTGATGGCGCCCAGTCTTCATCAATCATCGTACACAACACGGGTGCCTCCGTTGCCCGTATCACCTACACCT
>Ga0194130_10001550_pt1 | contig 36435 bp, 39 predicted proteins | sample TA2KigsurfametaG_FD_160084 | JGI IMG/M metagenome (GOLD analysis project Ga0194130, IMG submission 160084) | Freshwater microbial communities from Lake Tanganyika, Tanzania - TA2015050 Kigoma 12 surface | ecosystem: Environmental > Aquatic > Freshwater > Lake | place: Tanzania: Lake Tanganyika...
CTCGGTGATCACCACATCGGCGCCGGAATTGGCCGCCACCCGGTGGATGCGCTCGCGGATCTCGCCGGTGATGTGGGGGATCACCTGCACGGTGCCGCCGTTGTAATCGCCGCGGCGCTCCTTATTGATCACCGATTGGTAGATCGAGCCGGTGGTCACGCTGTTGAGGCGCGACATCGCCGTGTCGGTGAAGCGCTCGTAGTGGCCCAGGTCGAGGTCGGTCTCGGCGCCGTCTTCGGTGACGAACACCTCGCCGTGCTGGAACGGGCTCATCGTGCCCGGGTCCACATTCAGATAGGGATCGAGCTTGAGGATCGAAACGCTGTAGCCCCGGCTCTTGAGCAGGCGCCCCAGGCTGGCGGCCACGATCCCCTTGCCGATGCTGGATACCACGCCACCGGTCACGAAGACGAATTTGGCCATGGGATCCGTAGCGACCCTTTAATTTACCGGCCCGCTTCGGGGCACTCCAGGCGCTCAGCTGTCGTTGGGTTCGCTGTCGAGGCTGTGCATGTAGTCCTGCACGCGGCAGCGGCGCTGGGGTTGGCGCAGCTTCAGCAGGGCGCGCGATTCGATCTGGCGCACCCGCTCCCGCGAGAGGTGCAGGTCTTCGCCGATCTGCGAGAGGGTCTGGGGGGTGTCGTCTTCGAGGCCGTAGCGCAGGCGGATCACGGCCGCTTCCCGGGCGGTGAGCTCATCGAGCAGTGCTTCGAGGTCGTTGTGCAGCTCTTCGCGGGTGAGTTCCTGCTCCGGGGTGGCGTGGCTGTCCTCGAGCAGATCGCCGAGCTGGGTGTCCTGTTCTCGGCCCACCCGCGTGTCGAGCGACACCGAGCGCGGCACCCGCATCAAGGTGAGCCGCACCACCTCCTCACTCAGCCCCAGCTCCCGCGCCAGATCGGCCACGGACGCCAGGCGCCCGTGTTCGGTGGCGATCTGGCGCTGGGCCTTCTTGATCCGGTTGAGCTTCTCGGTTACGTGCACCGGCAGCCGGATCGTGCGGCTCTGGGTGGCGATGGCGCGGGTGATGCCCTGGCGAATCCACCAGTAGGCGTAGGTGCTGAAGCGGAAGCCGCGGGTGGGGTCGTATTTCTCCACGGCGCGCTCGAGCCCAAGGGTGCCTTCCTGCACCAGATCGAGTAGCTCCATGCCCCGCTGCTGATACTTCTTGGCCACCGCCACCACCAGGCGCAGGTTGGCCTGGATCATGCGGTCGCGGGCGCGGCGGCCGTGATGCAGCGCCTGCTTCAGTTCGGCCACGCTCAGACCGCTGCGTTCGGCCCAGGCCTCATGGCGCTGGCGCAGGCGTTCCCGCAGCTCCGGCACCGCGCAGCCCAGATGCTCGGCCCACTGCTGCACCGCCGGCCAATGGCCCAGCTGCGACGCCAGCCGCTGGCGATCGTCCTCCAGGGCGATCAGATCCGCCAGTTCGGCCGCCGTGGCCGCCAGGCGCCTGCGCTCCCGCAGCAGGCGTTCCCGGCGCTGCACCTGGCGGGCCAGGGTGAGCTCTTCCTCATGGCTGAGCAGGTCAACGCGGCCGATGTCCTGCAGGTAGAGGCGCACCAGGTCGGTGCTGCCGCGCCGGTTGCCGGATGTGGGTTTGGGGCTGGGAGGGCCCTTGGGCACAGGCTTGGCCTGGAACAGCTCCCCAACAATCGAGTCTCAATTGAGATCCTTCCTCAAATCCCACGTTTGTGTTCGGGATTGCCCGAGGCGTTGGGCCCGCAGGCCGGCGCCTCAGCCCTCGGCTTCCTCGTCCACCCAGGTGCTGGCCACGTGCAGCTCTTCGAGCTGTTTGGTGGCCACACCGCCGGGGGCGCTGGTCATCAGGCAGCGGGCCTGTTGCGTTTTTGGGAAGGCGATGGTGTCGCGGATCGATTCCTCACCGGCCAGCAGCATCACCATGCGGTCGAGGCCGAAGGCCAGGCCGCCGTGGGGCGGTGCGCCCATATCCAGCGCTTCCATCAGGAAGCCGAACTGCTGGTTGGCTTCCTCCAGGGGCAGGCCCACGGTTTGAAGCACCTGGCGTTGCAGGGCTGAATCGTGGATGCGCAGGGAGCCGCCACCGAGTTCCAGGCCATTGAGCACCAGGTCGTAGGCCTGGGCGCGGGCGCTGGGCAGGGTGTTAGCCCAGGCGGCGGGATCGCTGCCGAGGTCTGTGGTGTTGGGAGCGCAGAAGGGGTGGTGCAGCGCCTCGTAGCGGTTCTCGTCGGCGTTGAATTCGAACATCGGGAAATCCACCACCCAGAGGAAGTTCCAGCTGTCGTTCTCGCTGTCGGGCTTCACCATGCCCAGCTCGCGGGCCAGGTACTGGCGCACCCGATCAAGGGCCTTGTTCACCGTGGCGGTGTCGCCGGCGCCGAACAGGATCAAGGTGCCGGGCTCAGCGCCGGTGCGCTGCAGCAGCTCAGCTTTCTTCTCTTCAGACAGGTTGTCTTTGATGGCGCCGATCGTGTCGATCTCGCCGCCTTCGCGTACGCGGATGAAGGCCAGGCCGCCGGCACCGGCTTTCTGGGCCTCGCTGAACACATCGCCGCCAGGCTTGATGCGCACGTTGCTCACGGCGTCGTTGCCGCCGGGCACGGCGATGCACTTCACCGAGCCACCGGCGGCCACGGCGCCTGAAAACACCTTGAAGCCCATGTCGGCCACCAGGTCGCTCACGTTGGTGAGCTCCATGCCGTAGCGGGTGTCGGGGCGGTCGGTGCCGTAGCGCTCCATGGCGTCATGCCAGGTGAGGCGCGGGAAGGGCCGCGGCAGCTCCACCCCTTTCACCGTTTTCCAGATGGAGGCGATCAGGGCTTCGTTGAGCTCAAGGATCTGCTCTTGATCCATGAAGCTCATCTCCATGTCCAGCTGGGTGAATTCCGGCTGGCGATCGGCGCGCAGGTCTTCGTCGCGGAAGCAGCGGGCCACCTGGTAGTAGCGCTCGATGCCGCCCACCATCAGCAGCTGCTTGAACAGCTGAGGCGACTGGGGCAGGGCGAACCACTCGCCGCCGCAGACGCGGGAGGGCACCAGATAGTCGCGGGCGCCTTCAGGTGTGGAGCGGGTGAGCACCGGGGTCTCTACCTCGATGAAACCCTGCTCTTCCAGGAATCGGCGCGCGGCCTGGATGGTCTGCGCCCGCAGGCGCAGGTTGCCGTTCATGCGCTCGCGGCGCAGATCGAGGTAGCGGTGGCGCAGCCGCAGCTCCTCGCGGGTGTTCTCTTCGTCGTGCACCGACACGGCGAAGGGAAGGTTCCCCTTCACGCTGTTGAGCACGGTGATGGCGCTGGCCAGCACCTCCACGCGGCCGGTGGCCAGCTTTTCGTTGATGGCGTCGGCGGGGCGCTCCCGCACCTTGCCTTCCACCTGGATCACCGTTTCGTTGCGCAGGTGTTCCGCCACGGCGAACATCTCAGCGCCGTTATCCGGGTCCACCGTGATCTGCACCGTGCCGCTGCGGTCGCGCAGGTCGATGAAGATCACCCCGCCGTGATCACGGCTGCGGTCAACCCAGCCGCACAGCTGCACGGCCTGGCCGGTGGCATCGGGGCGCAGGTCGCCGCATCCGTGGCTGCGCATGCTGTGGTCTTAGACGGTTGGCACCGATTGTCCCATTCAGCCGGTGCTTCCCTGTTCAGGCTGGCTGCTGTCAGCAGCAAGTTGCGTGGAGAGTTCGTAAACGTTGCGTCCTCCTTTCCACTGATAGTTCACGCGATCAACGGACTGCATGATCAGGAAAAGCCCAAGGCCCCCGATTGCACGCTCATTGACGTGTTGAGCCGTGTCGACAGGAGCGCGGCTCTCAAATTGAGGATCAAAGTGCGCGCCATTGTCGCTCGTGCGTAAGACGAACCAACTAGTATTGTTGTCGATACGCTCAAGAGCGCTGATCTCCAAGACCACAGAAGTTGAGTTGGCTTGGCGGTCGGATCCAGCTGCTCTGATAATGTTTGAAACAAGCTCTTCAAAAGCCAGGCGTAATTTGTAGTTGCGGGACTTGTCGTCGACCCACCGACTGATGTGATCAGTGGCAAAGTCAATGAATGTCTCCCATTGATCCATCGAGGCCTCTGCCTCGATGGATCCAATCTCACGCTCTGTCCTTGCGTCTTTCATCACATTTTAGATCTCTGCCTCGCTTTCAACGATCACGACAGCCTGAGCAAGGCCAGTCTTGGTGATCGTCTCAACGATCTCCGAAGACGGACCGATCAAGTAGAGCCTTGAGGAGTGCGGCATTTTCTGCTTGGCGAAAACGATGGCACGCAATCCGGCACTGCTGACGAAATCAACCTCGATCAAGTCGAGACGCAACTGCTCAAGTGCGTGAAGCTCAAGAGAGGTGAGATGTCCCAGCAGATCAGGGGCTGTTTTTGTATCAACATCACCATTCAAAACGAGGGTGACGTGAACATCGCCTTTAACAACATCAATGGTGAGGGCCATGTTGGTTTAGAGAATGGAGTGAGGAGGTGTGCAGCTTTACGTCTCGCTGGGAGACGCTGAAAAAATCACAACGGATCTTTCGCCAACCAGGATGCCATGCTCGTTGTACGGCGTGGTTGGTGCGTGGTGAGGTGTGGAAGCATCTCCAGTGTTGAAGCAGAGATGCCAGCCATAGCCTTGGGGCAAACTGGGGAGATCAAACCAGGTGGCGTAGTGCGCTGTATTGGTTGCAACATAGACAGCATCCATCAATTTGGAATCTGGCTTGTCACAACTCATCAGCCAGGCAAGTTGTCTTGATTCCGCTGACCAATCCACCTGCCATGGACTGGTTCCATGAAAGCTGCAACTAGGTAGATGGGAGCTGCCCGGATGGTCGAAGCGGTTGATTCTTAGGCAGGGGTGTTGATGCCTAAAGTTGACCAATGCTTGTGTGTAATCAAACAGTAGTTTGTTGCTGGTTAAGAGTGTCCAATCAACCCATGAAATCGGTGAATCGAGGCAGTAAGCATTGTTGTTCCCATGTTGGGACCGGCCGAATTCGTCTCCCATCAACAGCATGGGCGTGCCACGACTAGTCAGCAACATGCTTAGGGCATTCATGCTCTGGCGCGTGCGCAAGGCCTTAATGCCTTCATCCTCAGTCCAGCCTTCAGCACCACAATTCCAACTGTGATTATCATCCCCGCCGTCACAGTTATTTTCACCATTAGCCTCATTGTGCTTTTCATTAAAAGACACCAAATCAGCCAGTGTGAAGCCGTCATGGCAAGTAATAAAGTTAATGGAAGTAGCCGGTGATCTTCCGTTCCATTGGTAGAGATCAGGAGAGCCCTGAACGCGTTGGGCCATTTCTCCGACTTGATCAGAGTCGCCTTTCAAATATCGTCTTGCTGTGTCGCGATATTTCCCATTCCATTCCGACCAACGACCAAAAGCGGGGAACGTTCCCACTTGATAGAGGCCACCAGCATCCCAGGCTTCAGCAATGAGCTTGCAGGATGAAAGAATGGGATCAAAAGCTAACGCTTCGAGAAGAGGTGGGTTGCTCAGCGGTGCTCCCCAGGGGTCGCGTCCAAGAATGCTGGCGAGATCAAATCGAAAGCCATCAATATGATATTCTGACGCCCAATAGCGTAAACAATCCAAAACCAGATTCCTAACAACTGGATTGTTGCAATTCAGGGTGTTTCCCGTGCCGCTAAAATTGAAGTAATAGCCTTCAGGCGTGAGCATGTAATAGATCTTGTTGTCGAGTCCCTTGAAGGAAATCGATGGACCTCGTTCATTGCCTTCGGCTGTGTGGTTAAAAACAACATCGAGGATGATCTCAATCCCCTCTTGGTGCAGTTTTTTAACCAGCTGCTTGAATTCATCAACTTGCATGCCAAATTTACCCGTAGCCGCGAAGCCGGCTTTGGGAGCGAAGAAAGCAACAGTGCTATATCCCCAATAGTTAAAAAGCTTCTCACCCGTGTCTGGATGGGTTCTCGAGTTTTCAAACTCGTCGAACTCAAAGATGGGCATTAGCTCAACCGCATTAACACCCAACGACTTCAGATAGGGAATCTTTTCGGCGATGCCAGCATAGGTGCCTTTGAACTTGACTCCCGACGAGTCGCTTTTAGTGAATGAGCGCACATGCAGCTCATAAATTACGAGATCTGCATCGTTGATCTCTAGGGGTGTATCACCTTCCCAATCAAAATCGTCAAAAGCAACCCGCGAGCGATATTGATAGGGCTTGCTCCAATCAGGTTCCACACCCCATTCATCCCTGCCCGACATCACACGAGCATAGGGATCCATCAAGATGTTGTCTGGATTAAATCGATGACCTTGAACCGGATCAAAAGGACCATCAATCTTGAATCCGTATTCAAGATCCTCGTAATCTAGATCATAAACAACGATTGAGTATACATCACCGATCCGATAGTGATCAGGCACTTTGATCTCACCTAGCGGGGCTGATTCCGACCGACTGAATAGAACCAGCGTGCACGCCGTTCCAGCTGATGTATAGACCGAAAAGTTCAGCCCCCCAGGAACTGAAGAGACTCCGAACGGAAGGGGTTTGCCTGGTCTGACCCGAAAGCCCGCGATCGTATCAGTTGGGATGTTGTCAATCCTTTCTAGATCCATGCTTAGGTCCCCTGAGGTAGATTCTGAAGTGAATCGTAGATTGTGAAGAATTGATAGAAGCCGGTTACTTTCATGGTGTCGGCAATTTCACTGCCGACGCCGATCAGAGCTAGATCAACACCCATATCAGACGTTTTGCGCTGAAGGGTCAATAGAGTTCTCAATCCGGCACTCGACATAAAGGGGACCGCTGTTAACTCCAGAGCAACCGCGACGCCCTGTTTGAGCTCAGAATCAATAAACTCACGCAGTTCGCCCACTGTTTTTGAGTCGATCTGGCCGTTGACTTTGATCACTTGCCAGTTGTTCAAGGATTCAAGTGTTACTTCCATTGTGCAATCCCTTACTTGGGGGTCACCGTTACTTTAACCCGCAGCCTATGATCCGCCGCTGGCAGCTTGACAGTGAGAGCCTCAGCATCGAAATCTGCGTAAGGTTGTCCATCAATCTCGCAGTGAGTGATCATCAGAGATCCCTTGGGTAGAATGTCTGGCTCCACCCGCAGTAGTCCATCCTTGAAACCGCCAGGCATTGGTTTGAAGAACAGATCTAGGGGCCGTTTCTTGATCATCAGATCGATATATATAGTCGACAGGAAACACAGCTCAGTTGAGTGATAAGCACTCATCGAGTGGCTACCCTTGAATCGTTCGGTTCCAACGAGGAAAGGAATTCCGTTTGCTAGAACATTAAAATAAACGCCGCCGTCGTTATGATCCAGGAAGAAAGCGTTATAGAAGGCTGCAGACTCGTCGGCATATTTCTTATAAGATTCTTCGTTAGGCAAATGGCCTTGCAGAATCAGGTAAGCCAAAATGCCTTGCTCTTGTTGCCACCACGCTTTACGGTCGTGCCATGCGTAGCGATGGAAGTTCTCATCCTTGCCAAGTAAGCGCTCCACCACGTCGTACCAACCGAAGCGCTGTTTGTCGTATCCGACATCAGGCATCAGGCGTGCAATCTTTTGTGCCATTTCGAGATATTCATCTTTGCTCATCTCTGAGTAGAACCTCATGAGGTTCCATGCGATCTTCAGGTTGTGACCAACAACAGCACGATTTTGTTGCCACCCCCAGGTCTGATCTTTGCTCCAATCGTCGAAGAACTTCTCCTGTACAAATGGACTTTCTTCGTAGTCCTGAAAGTGTTTGGTGATTGTGTCGAAGGTATCCTCGAGCATCTTTTTGTAACGCTCTTCACCTGTTGCTAACCAAAGGTTGATCAGGTAAGCGGGAGCATGATCTCCAACAGAGTTCCAATTCTTCTTCGCCCTGTTACGACCCAGGCTTTCTTCATGTGCACTTAGTGTGACTGCATGAATGTGCGAGTAGTAACCACCCTTTTCGTGATCTTTAAAACATTCGTCAAAAAGATCGACGGTCTTTTCTGCATCGGCCAGGATTCGAGGATCACCAGTGAGTCTGTAGGTTTGTACAGGCCCTGCTAGCGCATAGATTTGCTCATAGGCCGGAATGCAGTCGTAGTCATCACCGAACTCTGAAACGAGTAATTTCTGTTCTTCTCCACCTCCACTCACCTTCTGACCGTGGTACCAATAAATTAATCCTGTATCAGTGTCTGTGAAGCGCATTTTGTCACGCAAATATTCTGTCCCTTTTTCTGCTGCATCGAGATAGAGATCTTTGCCAGTGAGCATGTAGGCACATGCCATTCCATAGACCATGCGGGAAATCGTGTCCGTTTCCTGCAGGTAGTCTTCATCTTTCTTGCCACCAGTGAGGCTGATGAGCGTGCGGTAATGGTGGTAGTTAATGTCCTGCTGGGGCGCGTTGAATTGCCATTTGCAGTAGGAGGCAGCGATCTCATCAATTTGCTTGATCCACCAGCCCTGCTCGTCTGCATAGCGGAACTGCCCTACATCATCTCCAGCAAAGACGATATAATTAACTTCAAATTTTACTTTGTTTTCAGGAAAGAAGGTGCCATAGACAAACACCATCTGTCCAGGAACCAGTAGGCGGTTTAACTCGCCGCTTCGGTCAGGCCAACCCTCACCCAGATTTTGCGTCTGCTTCGCATAAGTATTGGCTGTGAGCTTGGCTTCATAAATCCGTCCGTCAGATGTTTGAATGCCAATTAGTTTGCTAGACTCATCAAAGCTAGTGACATAACCAGAGATCAGATCAGAAAAAGTGAAGTTGAGGTCGTTCATGTCTGTTAAATGGCCGGGTTGAGGAGATAAATGCCTGGGTGATCAGCGCTTCAGAGAGATAAGACCTGCTCTTTAAAGCGTTCAACGAAAACGTCCACACAGCCTGGATGTTTCCCTGTGATCAGAAGCCCTTCTTGATGGAGCTCCACACTGTTTCCTGCTTCAACGACGACATCACCACCAGCATTAACCACGTCGCAGACAATGTTGTGCGCACAGGTCACCTTGCGACCTCGAATCAGGCTGGGGTCTGCGCAGAACAGCCACAACGAATGGCAGATGGTGCCAATAGCGAGCTTTCCCGCATCCATACGCTGAACAGCCTGCCTGAGCAGCGCAACTGCGGGTGCTTGGCTCGGTGAAGACAGGGTTTCTTGATAGCGGAGGCGGTCCATGGCGTAGCCACCGATCAAGATGAGACCTTCATAATCGTCAAGATTAATCGTGCTGACGCAGAGGCCAACTTCAACCTTGCTTGTTTTATCGTTCCCTTCAAAGGTTAACGATGGATTTCCCCATAAGAATGATGCATATTCTACTCCGATGCCGTTGTCTGGAAAGAACTGATTGAATACGTTGAATTCTGTTTCATCATAATGCTCTTCAATTAAAACCAGTATTTTGTGGGGCATTGAAAGTCGTTATTTCACCCAATATAGCCGCCCCTTCCTGCTTGGCCCGCATATTCATGATCCGACACAATATTTCAGCTTGTATTGCTTGATACATTGCCATGAGCAAGTTGGCGCAAGCCCTGTGACTGCGTACATCTTTTCTTTGACTATGGCTTGACGATCCCTGCAACCCTTGTTAACCCGGGCTGGTGGCGTTGTCTGGGGTTTCTCCCACCAGCGTGCCCTTAAAGCTTTGCTGGTTTACCACCATGTCGGATATTCAGGATGTTTTCCAGATTGAATCCCCCCAGGATGCTGCCTTTGATGGGGGTGCCAGCCTCTTCATCACTGAACGTGAATTTCGTGAGGAAGTCATTTACTTCATCATTGTAGATCGTTTTTTTGATGCGACCAGTGAGGAAGAGGAGCGTCGCGGAATGTGGGACCGAGGCAGCACTGCTGGTCTTTATGACAAAACCTGGACTCATTGGGGGAAATATTGGGGTGGCAATCTGCTTGGTATCATTGAAAAAATCCCTTACCTGCAATCTCTAGGGATTACCGCTGTCTGGTTGTCACCGCTTTTTGAGCAGGTGGATGATATGCAGTTTGATCGTGCACCCATGCACGGCTACTGGACTAAAGACTTTAAGCGCATCAATCCCAGATTCTTGCCCGCAGACGATTGCAATAGCCTTTATGCTTCGAGAACTCTAAGGCATCTTGTAGAGGCTTTGCATGCGGCTGATATCAAGCTTGTTCTTGATGTTGTTTGCAATCATAGTTCTCCCGATATCAATGGCACCAAGGGCGTTGTTTACGACGACGGCGAGCTCTTGTGTAACTACAATGAGGATGCGAAAGGCTTTTACCATCATCGTGCTGAAATCACCGACTGGGATGATGAGGATCAGCTGATCAATGGTGAGATGTGTGGTCTCGCTACGTTCAATGAGAATAATCCGCAGTTTCGATCATATATAAAAGCGGCCATTAAGTCCTGGCTTGATGTTGGTGTTGATGCGCTTCGCGTTGATACGCTAAAGCATATGCCGGTTTGGTTTTGGCAGGAGTTCTCGGCAGATATCAAGGTTCACAAGCCAGGCACCTTTCTTTTTGGCGAGTATGGATTCGGTAAACCATGGGACACGCGTACTGTTCGCTACGCGAATCAGGCCGGGATGTCGATCCTTGATTTTGGTTTGGCTGATGCCATTCGCTTTGCCTTCAGCGGTGAGCAGGCTGGCGGTTTTCAGTTGGTGGAGAAGCTCCTGAGCTTTGATCACGTTTACCACCGAGCGAACGAGCTCGTTACGTTTATCGATAATCATGATATGCCTCGCTTCCTCTCCATCGCTCCTGATCATCGATCCCTGGATCAGGCACTGGTTTTGCTCTTTACGTTGCGAGGTGTTCCGTGCGTCTTTTATGGTACCGAGCAATATCTGGTTGACAATACTGACGGGGGGCATGATCCCTACAACCGTCCAATGATGGAGGTTTGGTCAACAGACGGTCAGGGTTTCGGCCTGCTTAAAACGCTGATCGAGGTTCGGCGTTCAAATCAAGCCCTTACATTCGGCTCTCATCACCAACTCTACGTGTCTGACCATGTCTATGCCTTTGTGCGTAGCTACCGCGATAGTCATGCCGTCTGTGTCCTGAATAAAGGTGCACAGATCACACTCACCCTACCGCTGCCCGGAGCCTGCTTGGAGACTGAGCTCCGTTGTTCCCTCACGGGCACGTCTCATTCGGTGCAGGATGGTCATGTCTCGCTTTCGCTCGAGACTGGCGCCTCCCATGTGTTCAGTCTGCCTGGTGACCGTGTGCAGGGTCCGGTAGTGGTGACTTTCCAACTGAATGGAATTGAGACGCACCCAGGCCAAAGGCTGGTTGTGATTGGTGATTGTGAGGAATTGGGAAGCTGGAATCTCCTCCATGCTTATGGCATGGAATATGTGAACCGTAATACCTGGATCTGCGAGGTTGCATTTGCGGAATCTGCCGGCAGCCTTGTTCAATTCAAGTATGTTCTAGTCGATGCCAATGATGGAACCAGTGTTTACGAGAATATGATTCCTCGGAGGTTGTTGCTGCCGCCGCAAGGACGTGAAAAGATTGATTCCTTGTGGGAAATGATCTAGTCTGACTCATAGCATGAAACTACTTTGTCGTTCTAGGTATCGTCTCCTGATGACTCCTGGCCTTCCTCGGATGTTGGGCGTATTAGTAGCTCTGCTCTGTTTCGGACAACCTCAATCCCATGCGGCAGAGCCTGGTATCGGTCCGCGGTCAATTCTCATCGGTCAATCCGCTGCATTTAGTGGACCATCAGGTGCTCTGGGTCGTGAGTTTCGTCAAGGAGCGCACTACGCGTTCAACGAAGTTAATGCACGCGGTGGTGTTCATGGACGACAGATCATCACCATCTACCGAGATGACGGGTATGAGCCTGACCGTGCCGCTGTTAACACAAGTAAGTTTGCGGCAAAGGATCAGGTTTTTGCTTTGTTTGGCTACGTTGGAACAGCAACGGTTGTTTCCTCTCTTCCGATTCTCGAGCGTTTTGGCATTCCGCTGATCGCACCTGTTACGGGCGCGCAGATCATCCGAAGCCCAGTCCATCGGCTAGTTTTCAATCTCCGCTCCAGTTACCATCGGGAAATCGCTCTATTGGTTGATTATCTATCTCGCTATGGGCGTGATGCCATCGCAATTGTTTACCAGAATGATGCTTTTGGCAAGGATGGACTGAACGGTTTGCTCAAGGCCTTAGCACCAAAAGCACGCAAACCTGTCGCGATGGAAACTGTACAGCGAAACTCCGCGAATACTCAGGAGGCGGCGCGGCGTGTGGCGCGATCCAAGCCCGAGGCCGTATTGCTTGTGTCATCCTATTCCACCAATGCCAGCTTTATTAAGCATTATCGAAAGCTCGATACTACCGCCCAGATCTTCAACCTTTCGTTTGTTGGCAGTAACGCTCTTTCACGGGCTTTACCCTCACCCTTGCGTCATGGAATTGGGGTGAGCCAGGTTGTCCCCTTCCCATGGGATCCTCGGCTTCCGATTGTGCGCGATTACCAATTGGCCATGAAACGCAGTGATCCGGAGGCCAAGTTCGGGTTTTCCAGCCTTGAAGGCTATATGGCGGCGCAGCTCTTGATCAGAGCCCTCGACCAGGCTGGCCCGAACCCTACGCGTCAAGCGTTTATGAGCGCTCTTGATCAGCTCCAAAGTTCAGACATTGGTGGCTTCCCCTTCACCATGAGCCAATCTAATCGATCCGGCAGTTCTTTTGTTCAGCTCACGTTTCTGAATGGGCAAGCAGGTTCTTTCATTCATTGATTATGCCTTCACTTGAACAGCTTCCACTTGGGCTGGCTCTTTGCGCAATTTATGTTCTTTTTATTCTGATGACAGCTGCTGCCCTGCTGCTGTCTCGCCGCCTTTCCACACACAAGCATTCGGTTCTCCAGCCTGGATTGCTGAGCCCTCTGGGCTCTCTCTATATCTTCACCACTGCGTTTCTGCTTTCCAATGTGATCTTTCAGACCAATAATCTCAAGACGGCTGTGACCCAGGAGGTTGTGACGTTTAGCAAGCTTGGTGCGGTTCTTAATGTCTTGCCACAGCAGCAGAGGGTCGAGGGGAGACGCCTTTTGTTTGACTACGCCTACTCGATCACACATGATGAGGCCGCAACCATGAAAAAGGGCCTGCGTAGCGACAATTCTCAGGCTGCGATTGATCGCTTGCGCGAGTTCTTGTCCTCGTCGTCAGCTGCTCTGCCTGAGGCTCCGGCTGTTACGCCTGAGTCTGCCAACTACCTCCGGCGCGCAAGCGACTTTAGCTTTGATCTCATCGATGCCCGAGAACGCCGCCTTTCACTGGCTTCATCTTCTAATTCGCCTGTCCTATGGCTCTCAATTGGCGTGATGTATTTCACGTTTGCCTTTCTCTCCTTTTCTGTTCATCGAGGAGCCTCCTCGTTGCTCTGGCTCACTTTTATCCTGCTATTTGCATTTCCGGTCCCTGCCGTGATGCTTTTCCTTTACTCGAACCCTCTGGCTGCTGGTCTTTATGATCTCGCGGCACAATTTGCGCCTATTCTTGCCAGAAATATGTAGTCCATGAATCTCGCAAGTAAATTCCTTCTCTTCTCCTGCTGTCTCGCGCTTTCTGCTTGTGCGTCTACCACATCGGCTCGGCGAACTTCTGGATCCGCACCCGTTGCTTGGCTTGATGGTGCGATCAGTAGTGCATCCTCAACGGCATATCAGCGTTGGTTTTCCCAGCTAGCTGCTGAACGAGATCTCTATTCTGAGCTGGAGGTGACCAGTTCCGGTGAGGCTATGGAGAAGCTCCTTGCCGATCGTGTGGACTTTGCATCGACAGATACCCCACCAACCAGCCAGCAGATGAAGGCTGGCCTTCTGGCCTTTCCGGTTACGGCAAGTGGCGTTGCGCTCGCCTACAACCATCCATCTTGTAAGCTGTCTTTATCATTGCCACAAGTTGCAAAGATTCTTGATGGCAGAATTACGAACTATCGCCAGCTAGGTTGTTCTAGTCAGCCGATTGCGGTGTTTTACCGTGCTGGTCGCTCAGGAACAACAGCCAACCTCACTGCGGCTTTAGCCGCGGCCAGCACAGATTGGAAGCGAAGGCATGGTGTATCGATGCAACTCAATCTTCCCGCCGCTACTCCTGTTTCGGGCGGATTGGCCCTTCGTGATCAATTGATGGGCGCCAAGGGTGCCTTTGGATATCTGGATTCTGCCTTTGTTGCCTTTCCTTTGCAATCTGTTCGTTTGCTGAATGGCTCTTCGTTTTACGCACCAGATCAACCCCAGTCTGAGCTGGCGTTGGACTCTCTTCAATTGAATTCTCAGCTCCTTGGTGCCGTTCGCAATCCTCCACAGGGTTACCCAATCGTTGGATTGAACTGGCTTGTTGTTCGTCGAACAATGCAGCGTTCTAAGAGTAATGCTTTGCGCGAATCCCTTCAATGGATTTATGGAAAGCGTGGTCAGGAGGATGCTGAACTGCTTGGTTACCTACGCATCCCACCAGCGATTCGGCAGCGGGCTCTGCAGCAGCTCTCAGCGATGCCCTAACCGTTGCCTGGGTTCCATCCGTCTATGTTGCCTTTCGCTTTCACAGCATCTACGCTGTGACTATCCGTGTCTTTAGCCCAAGGCAACCATGTCTGTCATCAAGCAGGGTCGCCTCAGCTCCTGGGTTGCTTCACGTTTACGCGTGAAGTCAATTCGTGGTCAGCTTGCACTGGGCTTAACGGTTACCCTTGTGCCATGGCTGGCCGTCGCCTTCTTCGCCACGAACCGTTATGTTAAGTCTAGGGTTTACAAGCTGACAGAGTATCGGCTCCAAGCGGAAGCGGAGCTTGTTGCTTACGGCCTACGTCAATGGGGTGCTGGCATCAGTCAGACCGTTCAGGCTCTCGCTGAGACGCCTGCCTTCCGCGTTGGTCGCCAGCCTGAGATCCAGCAAACCCTCACAGGTATCTCCAAGGGAAGCTCTGATCGGCTGTGGCGATACTGGAGCACCAGTGTTCCTCCCAAGTTACTTGCCTTTACAGGCGGTATGACTAGTGCGCGCCTGGCTGATGCCCAGCAGAACCAAGATTCTCGTGACTATTTCCAGGCCGCTCGTCGTGGTTATTCCACCTATCAGGTTGTTCTCTCCAAAACTTCTGGGCGGGCATGTCTGAATGTTGCCCATCCTGTTTTCCGGTCTCCTCAGCTTTCTGAGCAGCGCTTGCTCGATATCGGCTCTGTGATGGGGAATGCTCAGCTGATGAGCGAACCTGTCCGATCTGATGTGAGTGGTGTCATTGTTCTTTGTATTCCACTCCAGGATCTGGGTGCGGATACTGGTTTGCAGGTGTTGTTCAAGGATGAGCGTCTTAGCCTCCTTGCCGGTGATAATCAGCGCGACTTCATGCGAGATGCGCGTGGATTTGATAGCGCAGTGATCTTGATCAGTAATTCTGGTCAACTTCTCTTCCCCGATGTCGACTGGAATTCTTCCCATATCCCAAGTATCGATGAGCTTGCGGATACGGCTCTTCCGTCGTTGCTCCCCATCGCGAAGCGCGCCATGCGAGGGGAGGAGTTTTTTACCATTGTTGGTGATCGCGGGCATCGCTATCTTGCGCTTACGTCGCGCGTTGATTCGGCTTGGTCGTTGATTTTGCTGCTGAATGAACGAAAGGCTACAGCTGATGTAACCGCTATCGGGCGTTTGCAAGCACTCGTGGGTGCTTTAACACTGCTTGTTGTGCTTGTGATCATCGCCTATCGCGCACGGGCAATCAGTCGCCCGATTTCCGTTGCTGGTCGCGCATTGCAGGAGATTAGTACCGGCAATTTTGATGTTCAGGTTTCCTCTAGTACAGATGATGAAATTGGTGGTCTTCTGCGCAATGTTCAGGTCACTGCTGATCGGCTTAAGGCCTATCTCGGTGAGGTGACAGCGTTTGCAATTACCCAGAAACAGATTGATACCGCCAAGGCTATTCAGCAGGATTTTCTGCTTCCTTCACTCCCGTCTGATCCTGCTTACGACGTGGAGGCCTTCTCCCGGTCTGCTTTGGAAATCGGTGCTGATTGGTATGACATGGTCGATGTTGGTGACTACGCCGTGCTTGTTGTTGCTGATGTCTGCGATAAGGGGGTGCCGTCGGCGTTGTATATGTCGGTGTTCCGCAGTCTGATTCGCTCCAAGCTTCTTGATCATCGAGGTGATCTGGATTGTTCTGAACGCGCTTGCGCTGCGATCCGCGATGCCATTGAGCAGACTAATGACTACATGGCATCCAATCAAAATGCCTCAATGATGTTTGCCACCGTCTTCATTGCCGCTGTCAACAAGAAGACGGGTGTCGTTGATTATCTCTGCGCTGGCCATGAGTCGCCCGTTGTTCGCCGTTCCTCGGGCCTTGAGATGCTCGCGACGGTCAGTGGCCCTGCGATCGGTTTGTTTGAAGGCTCTCAGTATGCGGTGGCTTCGACGACGCTCTCTCCTGGCGACGTTCTTGTGATTTACAGTGATGGTCTCATTGATGCGCGCAGCCCGGGCAACGAGGGATGGGGTGTTCAGCGACTGCGTGATCTACTTGATTCAGTGAACGTGGATCGTTCCTCCGAGTTAATGAGTGCCATCGTCTCCTCTGTTGACGGCCATATGGCAGGCGCTGACCAATTTGACGATCTCACCGTGATGGTTTTCCGCTGGCTTGGCAGCTGACATCTCGGTTTCAGTTCTGAGGCTTTGCTCGGTAAAAGGGTCTCTGGCAGACACTCGCGGCGTGACGTTGGCCTCTGATCTCCACCTCGAGCCTTGTGCCAACTGCGGCTTCCTGCCTCGGCACCATCGCCAAGGCGATACCTGCACCAAGCGTGGGCGACCACCCGCCACTGCTGACGCGGCCAATTGGCTCGCCGTTGCCTTCTGCACCCTGACGGAAGACGGGGTACCCAGCCCGTGGGATGGCCTTGCCTTCCAGTCTTAGCCCAACCAAACGTTGCTGTACGCCTGCTGAAGTTTGCTCCTCCAGCGCTTCTCGGCCCACGAATGGTTTCGGCATCTCCAAGTGCACCAGCCAGCTAAGCCCTACCTCCAGCGGTGTTGTGCTCGCGTTCATATCGCATCCATAGAGGTGCATGGCTGCTTCCAGTCGCAGGGTGTCTCTGGCTCCCAGTCCGCACGGTGCAATGCCTCGTTCCATACACGCCTGCCAGAACCTCTGCCCGGATCCGCTGCGCAGCAGCAGCTCAAACCCGTCTTCGCCGGTGTAGCCGGTGCGCGCCACGAAGGCTTCGCCTACAGCTGGGATGTTGAGCATGCGATGGCCAAATCGCGGTAGGTCGCTCAGATCTGTGTCGCTCAGCTGCTGCAACTGAGACGCTGCATTCGGCCCCTGCAAGGCCACCAGCACCCCATCGTCCTTGTGATCGCTCACCCGGATTCCTGCAGGTTCTAGCTGCTCACGAATCCATGCGGTGTCTGCTTCGGCGCAGGCTGCGTTGATCACGAGCAGCAGCTCGTGGGATCGGGACGCTTCATCCCAGCCCCGGTCGTACACGATCAGATCGTCACGGATCCCTCCTCGCTCGTTGAGCAGCACGGTGTAGCAGGCCTCGCCAGGGCCGATGCGGAATAGATCGGTGGGCACTAGCCCCTGCAGGGCGTCCTTCGCTCCAGGCCCGCTCAGGCGGAGCACGCCCATATGGGAGATGTCGAACAGGCCGCAGCGCTCTCGCACAGCCTTGTGTTCCTGCAGAAGGCCGGCGAATTGCACCGGCATTTCCCAACCCGCAAAGGGCACCATCCGCCCCCCGGCGCTCCGTTCAGCCTCAAACAGTGGTGTGCGCTGCAGGGGCTCAGCGTTGCGTGAAGGGTCCCCCATGGCGGCTCGGCGTTGCTTTGGATCTTATGGAGCGTGCTTCGTTGCTGACTGATCCACCGCTGCTCTTCAACACTCCGAAGAGATCCCGCAGCTTCGGGCCCGGCGCTGGTGGTAACGGCTGGAGCTGCCTACGTTGAGACCCCTTGCAGGCCCCCATGGGCAACCGCCCCTGCTGCCGCAGCTGCCGCCACTGCGCGTCGTCCAGCCGCGCGGAGATGGGCTGGTGTCAGCTTCGCAAGTTGCCAATCGACCAGGAGTTGGCGGCGGAGTTGTGGTGCCATCACTGGACGGCAAGGCCTCCACGGCTGCCGGTGATGGGCGATCACCCTGCGGAGTTGCTGTCCCATCCGGGTGAGCGCCAGCTGGCCCTCACTGACGTGCTCGAAAGCTGAAGAGAAGGCAAAGATTCGTCCCCGATCGGCTCCGAATGTGTTCCAGCACGCCAAGAAGCGAGTTTGGCGGTGCCAAGCTGGTGTTCATACAGCTTCATGGAGACATCGTTGATGGCTGTTGCCGCCGTTGCCAGTCCGATCGAATTGATGGCCACGCAGGTGGACAGCGAGACGGTGTCGTTTGCAACCGGTGCGCAGATTTTCAGTCGGGGTCAGGCGGCTGATGCGATCTACGGCGTGCGCCGCGGCATCGTTGAGGTGATCAACCCTCAGGGCGACAAGCTCTGCTACCGACCCGGCGAGCTGTTCAGCTACGAAGACATTGTCTGGAACGAGGACGTGCGCAATAACGACGCAGTCGCTCGGACCCCGGTTGAGCTGGTGCGGTTGGATCGCCTGCGCTTCCTCAACCTGCTGCACAACCACCCCACGATGGCGATCCTGCTGATTGGCCAGCAGCATGAGCGCCTGCGGGAGCAGCGCTCGAGCGGCACCTGCGCCTACTGAGCGGCGGCTCAGCTCAGCGATCCAGCACAAACAAGAGGCTGCGCACCACCTTGGAGGCGAGCACGCTGCTCACCCCTGTGGGATCGAGCATCGGCGCCAGTTCCACCACGTCGGCGGCCACCAGGTTGTGGTGGCGCAGCTCATCCACTAGGGCGGCGAAGTCGCTCCAGAGGAAGCCGCCCGGCTCGGGCGTGCCGGTGCCCGCCATCACGGATGGATCGAACCAGTCGAGGTCCACGGTGAGATAGAGGGGCTTGCCCCGCAGGGGCTTCAGCGCTTCGGCCATACGCTCGATCGCCACCAGGCGGCCGGTCTGGCGCAGTTCAGAGAATTCCTCGCGGGTGCCGCTGCGGATGGCGATCTGCAGCAGCTGTTGGCTGGGCAGCACCTCCAGGCAGCGGCGCATGGCGCAGGCGTGGCTGTGGTGGGCGCCGAGCCACTCATGGCGCAGATCGGCGTGGGCATCCAGCTGCACCAGCACCAGATCGGGGTGCTGCTCCGCCACCGCCGCCACCGCGCCTGAGCTGATCGAGTGCTCGCCTCCGAGCATGAACGGTTTGAGCCCGAGGGCCAGCACCGCCTCAGTGGCCTGCTTCACCGCGGCCACCACCGGCTCGGGGGCGCCGAAGGGGATGTCCACCGCACCGAGGTCGGCGATGGCGAGCTCCTCCAGGTCGCGATCGAGCTGGGGGCAGTAGCTCTCCAGGCCCGAGCTCACCTCGCGGATCGCCGCCGGGCCGAAGCGGGTGCCGGGGCGGAAGGAGGTGGTGCCGTCGTAGGGCACGCCAAACAGCCCCACCCGGCATCCGGCCGGATCGCGCTGGCTGCCCATGTAGATGGCGCCGTCGGTGTCGAACAGGGAAAGGTCGGGCATGGCGGAGTGGATCAGGCGTTGAGGGCCCCGAGGGAGCGTTCGATCGCGGCGGGGATGGCATCGAAGGCGCCGCGCTGCCAGCGGGGGCTCCAGATCTCACAGCCATCGACCACGGCCGCGGCACGGGAGGCATCCGGCTCCAGATACCGACGGCCGTCGATGGCGGCGAACGTCCAGCTCCACCAGCCGCTCGGATACATCGGCACCCAGCCGTACATCGGATCGGCGTGGCCGAATACCTCGCGGATCACCTTCACCGTGTCGATGTGCACCTGGCGGAAGGCCTCCGGCGATTCGCTCTGGGTGGCGAACACACCACCCGGCTTGAGGATGCGCCGGCACTGCTCGAAGAAGGCGCGGTTGAACAGACCCTCGGCCGGCCCCGCCGGGTCGGAGCCATCCACGATCACCACGTCGTAACTGGCCTCGGCGGCATTGGCCGCCCAGGCGATGCCATCACCCACCGTGAGGTGGAAGCGCGGATCGCTCCAGCAGCCTCCGCCGATCGAGGGCAGGTGTTGTTGGCTCCACTTCACCACCAGGCCGTCGATTTCCACCATGTCGAGGTGCTGCACGCCGGCATGACGCAGGCACTCGCGGGCGGTGCCTCCATCGCCGCCACCGATCACCAGCACGCGCTCCACTGAGGCGGCGCTGCAGAGGGCTGGGTGCACGATCGATTCGTGGTAGTGCCGCTCCTGGCGCTCGGCCGTCATCCAGCAGCCGTCGAGCAACAAGCCCTTGCCGTAGCGCTCGCTTTCAATGATCGTCACTCGCTGGAAGGGCGACTGCTCCTCGGCGATCACCCGTCCGGCCAGGCCGTAGCGCACGCCGTCAAAGATTTCGTCGATCCAGCCGGGGCTGGGGGCTGGAGTGGTGCTGCTCTCGGCCATGGCGGGGAGGATCGTCTCTCCACATTTGCGCATCACGGGTTGCCGATCCCCCTGTGCTGCCCGTGACAGGCTTGGGTGATGGCGGGTCTCACTCCTGGCGATCTGCGGCTGAGCGAGCGCTGGGTGATTTCCGCAGCCGAGCTGCGCTGGCGTTTCTCACGCTCCGGTGGGCCTGGTGGTCAGAACGTGAACACCACCGACTCTCGGGTGGAGTTGGTGTTCGACCTGGCGGCAACGCCGTCGTTGCCGCCTCACCTGCGGGATCGGGCCTTGCGCCGTCTGGAGGCTCGGCTGGTGGAGGGTTGCGTGGTGATCGCCGCCAGTGAGCACCGCTCGCAATGGCAGAACCGGGTCGCCGCCCAGCGTCGCCTGGTGGAGCTGCTGCAGGAGGCGATCAAGCCCCCGCCCCCGCCGCGGCGCGCCACCAAACCCACCCGTGGCTCAGTGCAACGGCGCCTGCAGGCCAAGAAGCAGCGCAGCGCCGTGAAACAGCAGCGGCGGGGCCGGATTCAGCTGCCGGAGGATTGAGCGGCTTTGTTGAGCAGTTCCAGGGCGCGTTGCTCCTGGCCGGCACCACGGGCTGCCCGCAGCTGGAACCGCAGCTCGGCGTCGTGCTCGGTGAGCATCTGGGTGGCCATCTCGTCGATCAACCGGTTGAGGGTGGTGTCGCGGCTGCGGGCGAGGGCTTTGAGCCGCTGATGTTTGTCGTCGCTGAGGCGGACTGTGAGAGCACTCATGGCAGGCGTGGTGATGGTGTTCAGGTTTCTGCTGCGCCGGAGTTCTCGGCTCTGATCTCCGCCTTGGCCTGCTGCCACAGGCCTTCAAGCTCGCGGATGCTGCGGCCCTGCAGGTTGCCGCCCAGCGCTGCCTCCACGCGGGAGAAGCGATCGAGGAAGCGGTGGTTGGTGCCTGCTAGGCCGGCTTCCGGATCAATGCCGCACCAGCGGGCCACATTCACCAGGGTGAACAGCACATCGCCCAGTTCTTCCTGGGCGTGGGCTTTGTTGCCGCTCGCCACGGCTTCCTTGAGCTCGTCGAGCTCCTCGTGCACCTTCTCCCACACGCCGGCCATGTCGTCCCACTCGAAGCCGGCCGCGGCGGCTTTCTTGGAGATGGTCATCGCGCCGGCGAGGGCGGGCTGGCCCCGCACCTTGCCGGCGAGGCGATCGCTGAGGGGGCTGGCTGAGGGCTGGGCTGCTGGATCCGCGGCCTTCTGCGCTGCCTTGATCGCCTCCCAGTTGGCCTTCACGGCGGCGCTGTCGGCGGCTTCGGCGCCGGCGAACACATGGGGGTGGCGGCGAATCAGCTTCTCGCTGATGCTTGCGGCGATCTGAGCCAGATCGAACCGCCTTTCCTCCTGGGCGATCTGGGCATGGAGCACCACCTGCAGCAGCAGGTCGCCCAGCTCCTCCTTGAGATGGGCGTCATCGCCGTGGCGGATCGCATCGGCCACCTCGTGGGCCTCTTCCAGCACATAGGGCACCAGCGAGGCGTGGGTCTGCTCCAGGTCCCAGGGACAGCCGCCTTCGGGATTGCGCAGTTGGGCCACCACCGCGATCAGCTCGCTCAGGGCAGAGGTGGTGTCGGCGTTGGCGGCCATGGTTTGGCGTTCAGGCGTCGGCGCCACCCTCGCACTCCTGCGCTGGACGCCGGCTCAGCCAGAGGCGTTGGAACAGGGCCTGCAGCAGCGCGATGGGGGCTTCCAAACCCGCGTGGGTGAGTTCGCGCTGCAGCCGCTGTGTATCCATCGAGAACACCTTGGTGTTGCGCGAGGCCATTACCGCTTCGATGGTGGCTGAATCCATTCCCAGTGCTTCAAAGCGGGCACGGCCGATGGCCAGGCCCAGCTCAAATCCCGGTGGATTGGATTCGCAGTAGCTGCTCAGTAGCAGGCATCCGCCGGGTGCAAGCTGAGCTGCCATGCGCTGGAGCAGCTTCTCCTGTTCGACCGGGGGCAGAACATGCAGCACGTTGTGGCTGATCACCACCTCGAAACGGCCTTCGATGCCGTTCTCCAACCTGTCGGGGCCCCACTCCACCCGCTCTGTGGCGCCGATCTCGGCGACCAAGGCGTTGCACAGCCCGCGCATCTGTTGGCTGGGTTCGATCAGCGTGAACCGCGCCAGGGGCATGGCCTGCAGCAGTGCAGGCAATTCCGTGCCGCTGCCGGCTCCCACCACCAGTGCCCGACGTGCCTGCGGCTGCAGCGCCGCCGCCGTGGCCGCCGCCAGCTCGAAGATGGCGTCATAGGCCGGGATCAGCCGCCGGATACGCGCGTTGTAGGTGCGGCCGTAGTCACCGTCGAAGTCGAGCAGGGCCATGGGCTGCGAGGGATCTGCTCAGCGGAGTCTGCGGCGGCGACGCGGTTTGCGGCGTTGGCGTTGCAGCAGCCTGGGCAGACGCGGTATCGGGTCGCCGTCCTGGATCAGATGCAGCCAGGCGCTGGCCTCCACGCCGATCAGCACCGCCAGGCTCAACCCGCGCTGCTGCTGCCAGAGCGTCTGTAGGCCCAGCCCCAGCTGCAGCGGGCTTGGTGCACCCCAGGGATGCAGTAGCCAGCCAGCCAGGCCCACCAGCGCCGCTAGATAGAGCAGCCGGCCTGCGCTCCCCAGGAACGGTGAATGCGAGAGCAGCGAGCGGTGGCGCAGCAGGCGGCGATAGGGCCACCAGAGGAGGCGCAGCGGCCCCCAGCGGCGGCTGGGGTTGGAGCGCGTGTCGAGATCCGGGGAGAGCCAGAGCCCGCCGATCAGAAAAGCCAGCCCTGCCGCGGACACTCCGGCTAAGCCAAGCCACGGCCCCCACAGCAGCCCGAAGGGCAAGGCCAGGATCCAGGTGGCGCGGTCGTGCTGCTGGCCGCTGGCCATGACAGGTGGCTGCTGTTGCGGTGCAGAATGACGCAGCCGCCCGGTTAGCTCAGCGGTAGAGCGCCTGCCTTACAAGCAGGATGTCGCTGGTTCGAACCCGGCACCGGGCATCAGGGGATCAGGCCGCTGAGGCGGGTGCGGAAGTCGCCCTTGGGCATCCCGCCCTTGAGCTCGCCGTGGATGGTGAACTCGCCTTCCGGATCGCTCACCACCAAATAGGTGGGCCAACCCATGCCTTGCTTATCGGGATATTGGGCCAACAGAACCCGCCGGTAGCGCCTATACGCATCGGTGTCCTGCAGCATCACGCTCACGAAGCTGCAGCCCAGCTCTGTGCACACCGCCGCGTCGTAATGACTCATGCGGTGGCAGGTGCCGCAGTCTTCTGAGCTGAACTTGAGAACCGTGTAGCTCATGGCTTGGGCTTCACTGCCCGGAAGCTAGCGATCAGGCTTGGATCTGGCTGCGCTGGTAGAGCCGTCGTTCACACCGCTCCAGCTCTTGGTGGGAATCGAACACCAGGTTGATCTGTTGGAAGGCGTCGGCGCTGGTGCGGCAGCCGATGTGGAGACGGAAGGCTCCTTGAGGTAGCCATTCGGGCACCGAACAGATCAAGCCATCCACGAAGGTGGCTGTGAGTGGATGAATGGCGAACTGCTCCGCGCTGAAGGGTTCGCAGGGGGTGAGCTGCTCGTGGTGCAAGCGCTCCTGTACACCGGGCCAATCTTCGAGATCCCGCAGCAGTTCTTCGGGGGTTTGCTGAGGTCGTTCGGGATCCGGCTCGCTGGCATGGGCGCAACGAAAGCCAACGGCACCGATCGCATCGAGGCTCCAACCACAGCGCTCCGCTTCGGGTTGCCGTCCCCAGAGCAGCACCAGCATGGAGCGGGCGCGGCCGGCAAAGAGGTTCACTTCATGGCCGAAGCGTTCGGCCGCGGGGTCGACGCAGCGACTGGATTGCCCCCCGGCACCGCGGAACTGCCAGCAGTTGCCGCCGCTGTTGTACGCCGTGCGGCTCAAGGGCAAGCGGCGCCGTCCCTCCGGTGCAAACAGCAAGCCCCGGCCATCCCAGCTGCCGTGATCCGGATCGCTGAACTGGATGTCGTAGCAGGTGTCGTCGATCACGCGACTGGGGCTCCGCCAATCGAGCGCTCCGCTGCGGAGATACCAGTGGCTTCGGCCTTGCCAGCGGCCCTCGAAGTTCAGGCAGTTCAGCTTCCATTGGCGTTGCTGCTGATCCAACACGCGCCCCCCAGGCTCTCCCTAGCCTCCACCGTCAGCGGGGTCTTGTCGATGCGGGTCACCATCGTGGGCTGCGGCTACGTGGGTGAGGCCTTGGCGCGGCTCCTGGGCGCTCAAGCGCAGTGCCGCCTCACCCTCACCACCACGCGGGAGGAGCGCCGCGCAGAACTGGAAGCCCTGGGCCATCGGGTGCTGGTGCTCAAGGCCAGTGAGGCGTCTGCTTTGAAGCAGGCTCTCGACTCCGCCGATGCAGCCGTGCTCTGTATGGCGCCGGGTGGAGATCGCCAGGTGGATGCGGGGGTGTATGCCGCCACCTATCGCGACAGCATCACCGCCCTGCTTGCGCTGTTGCCAGAACTCCCGCAGTTGCGGCAGATCGTCTACACGAGCAGTTGTGGTGTGTATGGCGATGCTGCAGGGGACTGGGTGGATGAGTGCTCGGCTGTGGTGCCCCGTGATGCTCACGCTGCGGTGCTGGTGGAGAGCGAGCGGCTGTTGGCGCAGGCCCGCAGCGATCAGCGGCGGGTGTGTGTGCTGCGCCTGGGCGCGATCTATGGCCCTGGCCGTGATCTAAACCGTCGTTTCCAGTCGCTGGCTGGCACCACCAGGCCCGGCGATGGCCAGACCCACAGCAACTGGATCCATCGCGACGATGTGGCCGGGGCCATGGCGGCCGCGTTGGCTGGGGCCTGGGATGAAACCGTGAACGTGGTGGACGATCGGCCCTGGCGGGTGGCTGATCTGCTCGATCGGATCTGCGCCGCTGCCGAGCTGCCAGCGGTTCAGTGGAGTGGTGCCTCGCCCGAGGTCAAGCCCATGGCGGATCGCCGGATCAGCAACCGCCGGCTCCACAGCTTGGGCTACGCGCTGTTGCACCCCACCCTTGGCGGGTTGTGAGCCTGCCTGAGCTGCTCATCGCTTCACCCGGTTCGCCAAACCAAACACCACAGCCATCAGGAGATAGCCCAGGGCCCAGTTGCTGCCCACACCCCAACCCAGTTGCAGCACCGTGTCTGAGCTGGTGAAGCGCCAGGCGTGGATCACCCCCAGCCAGGCGCAGCCTGAGGCCACTGCTGCACAGAGGCTGGCCGCCAGGAAGCGCCGCTCGATCACGTACACCACCATGCCCGCCAGCAACATCGCGGTGATGATCTGGCCCTGCTCCAGAGCAAAGGCGCCGGCGGCCCATACATCGGCCTGCTGCAGCGGTTGGAGCAGGGCGGCGGAAAACGGCTGTTCGGGGTTGCCGGCACCCCCCGCCCGCAGGCCGGCTTTCAGCAGCATGGCGCCCCAGCCCGCCAAGCCCGGCAGCAATCCCAAGGCCACGGCCGGGGCATGGGCGCTGGGGGTGGCCTGGAACGCCTGGGCCGCAATCACCAGGCCGATGTAGAGCACGATCGCCATGCCGGCTTCGATCGGCACCAGTTGAGCGATCAGCCCGAATAATCCGAGCAGGCAGGCACCGCCCATCACCAGGCCGTTGAGCCAGGAGTAGCCGATGCGGGCCCCCATCGCTTTCCAGGCTGGATGACCGATGTAGAGGGTGGTGGGAAAACAGCCGCCCAGACCAGCCGCGGCGATGGTGCCCAGCCCATTGATCAGCAGCGAACTGCGCACGGGGTAGCGATCACCGGCGGCTTCGGCGCTTTCGATGTTCTGCAGGGAGCCCAGCAGGTTGAACAGACCCATCGGCACGATCACCCCCAGCCACGGCATCAGCTGGCCGCGCGCTTCCCACAGCGCCGCCAGTTCCAGATGGGGTGGCCGCAGGCCCACTTGGCTCAACTGCTCTTGCCAAAGCACAGGGTCGAGGCGGATCAGTCCCACTCCCCAGGCCAGGGCCATGCCCACCAGCACAGCAAGCAGGCCGCCGGGAATCGGCAGGCGCAACTTGCCGTAGTAGGTGACCAGGATCAGCGCCAGCACCGTGAGCCCCACCACCGGTTGGGCGTAGGTGCGCAGCAGGAAGCCCAGGGCGATGTAGCCAAGGGCAATGCCCGCCAGGGTGGAGAGCAGCGCCGCCCGCGGCAGCCAGCGGCGCAACAGCTCGGCACTGAAGGCGCCAGCCGCTTCGATCAGGCCCGATCCAAGGCAGGCCACCATGCCTGCCTGCCACGACAGGCGCACGGCGGCCTCTGGCGCCAGGCCGGCACTGAGGGCCTCCAGCTTCACCGGCAGCATCACCAGAAACACGTAGGCGAAGAGGCTCACCGTGTTGATGCCGTAGGGGAGCGCTGTGCGATCGCTGCGCCCCTCCGCCTTCGCCAGTTGGAAGGCTTGCCAGGCATAGGCCAGGTTGCCCAGCAGCAGGCTGATGCCCGTGGCGGGCAGGATCGTGCCTAATAACAGCTCACTGGGGTAGCCGAGCACGCCGGCACATAGACCCAGGATCAGCAGGATCTGGATGAGGTTGTCGAGCGCCAGGCCGAGAAAGCCGTCGAGATCGCCGGCAACAAACCAGCGGGGGCCGGTGGCCAGAGGAGTGGTCATCCCTCCACGATGGCCCTGGCGCCCGCTCAGCGCTGCAGCTGCCGCCAGGCCTCCTGCGGATCCACGCCGCGGCGGCAGAGGTTCACCCAGGGGCGCAGCGGGCCGAGCCAGTCTTCGGGATCGGGGCGGCGTAGCAGTTCGAGCACCGTGGGCTGGCTGGGGCTGAGAGGCCGGTGCATGGCGGGTAGTGACGCACTCCTCGGAGCATTCCCCGCGGTGCCGCGCCTCAGCCGCTGGGACTTGAACGATCAGGCTTGCAGGGCTGCCACCACATCCACGAGCCGCAGCAACAACAGATTGGGGTCGCTGGGGGATGGGTCGAAGCCCATGTGGAGGTAGAAGCGCCGTGCTGCCTCACCAGCTGCGTGCACCACGATGCCTCGCACGCCGATCTGCTCACTGGCCATCAGCACGCGCTCGAAGGCATCGGCCAGTAGGGCGCGGGCGATGCCCTTCCCCTGAATGCTGCGGCACACAGCCAGGCGCGCCAGCACGATCACAGGGATCGGATCGGGCATGTTGCGCCGGAACCGTCCTGGGCTGTCGCTAACGCCCACCGCTCCGGAGGCCAGGGCGACGTACGCCTTCACCACGCCCGCGGCATCGCACAGCACGAATGTGCGTGTCGCTCCACTGCGTTGATTGCCCAAGGCCCGTTGCTTGAGCCAGTTGTTCAGGTTGGCCTCTCCACAGTTGAACGCTGCGGTGCTGTGGTGTGCGGCCAGGGGCTGCGGCGGCTGCAGCTGCATCAGCCCTGCCAGGGCCTGGGTGCCGCCATGGTGCGTTGCAATCGCTCATTGGGGTTGGCCGGCGGCGCATCGAGCTTGCGCTGGAATGCCGCAAACGCTTCTGGCTCCAGGGCAGCCCAGGCCTGCTCCACGAGCAGCTCCTGGGCTGCAGACCGTGCCGCTTGCAGCACGAAATCGGTTCGCGTGAGCCCAGAGGCGGCGACAGCGCGATCGATCAGCTCCTGGTCGCTGGCTGTCACTCTCAGGTTCCAGCTGAGGCGAGGGGTGGCGGTCATCCAGAACCTCCCTGAGGCCTGCGGTCCCCATTAGCCTAGGTAGACATTGTCTATTTGGTCTGGGTTGTGCCCCGCAGGTGTGTGGCTTCAGGTCAACAGCTTCCAGAAGCCCCGCCGCGTTTCGAAGCAGTCCTCCAGCCAGGCCATGTAGGTCTGGTGGTCGCGGTGCCCCTGCCAGTCGTCGATGCGTGTGGCCAGCTGTTCACAGCTGCGCAGATGCTCGGCGGTGACGCGGTAGCGCTTGGCCCATTTCGTCCATAGGACGAAGAACACCATTGCCCGCAGCAGCAGTGTGGCGGCGAGGGGATGGTCTGCGCTGAGGCGTTCGGCGCCAGCGGTGAGGACCGTGAGCTCATCGCCTTCCCACTCATCCTCGTGGGCGAGCACATGCCGGGCAGCTCGACTCAGGGAGGGCCACTCCACCAGGAACTGCAGGCCCAGCAGGCTGTCCGGGAACGCTTCCGCCAGCTGCAGAGCCCGCTCCTCCACCTCCACATCCTCGAAGGCATCCAGGCGTTTCAGGTGCTCGCGCAGGTGTGGGATGGAGAGGGTCTGGCTGAACCAGTCCCAGCGCATGGCCTGGGCCTCGTTGTGGCGGCCCAGCGCATCCAGAACGGCGATGCGGGCGTCGTGCCATTGCGAATCGTCTGGACTCTCTGGCTCTTCTGCTGCGCCGTCGAGAATCTGCAGGGCCTGCTCCGCTCGCCCCCAGGCCAGCAGCTGGGAGGCCACGCTGGCGGCTGTGTCGGGCCAGGTGAGTTCCTCGCGATCGAACTGGCGCAGGAAGCCCTCCACATCGCCGCGGGCCACGGCGATCTGCAGCAGCACTTCAGCGCCATCCCTGATGCCCCGCTGGCGCCTGTGGCTCCCCAGCAGCCCGAGTCCCCGGTCGCCCAGGGCGTCCTTCAGGGCTGGTACCAGCCCGTCGTACTGGTCGTGGCTGTTCTCCTCCAGCAGCTCATCGGCGTGTTGCGCCAGGGTTTCCACCTCGATCCGCGCCGCCACGGCCAGCGGTCCCAGCTGTTGCACGGCCCGCTCGAACACGGCGAACACAGCGCCGGTGCTGTCCCAACAGCGATCGAGCACGTCGTCCGACAGCTCCAGGAAGCGCAGCAGCAGCTCGAAGGCCTGAGCGGGATTGCCGCCCGCGATCGGCCCGGTGATCGCCTGCAGCTGCATCTCCAGGTCGGTGATCAGGGCTTTGCGGCGGCGCGCATCCACCGTGGTGGTGGAGCGGCTGATCGCCTGCAACCGTTTGCGCACCTCCTGGACGGCGCGCTCCACCCCCTCAGCACTCGCTAGCGCCAGCCGCAGGCGCCGCTGGATCACCGCATTGCCGCTGCTCACCTCAATCAACAGCGCCGCCAGGGTCTCAGCCCCGAGTGCCTCGAGGTTGGCGACGTTGAGGGTGCGTTTGCTGGCCACGTGAATCTGTACAATGCTGCAGGCGACGCCAGGCTTCCTGCGGCTCAACGCCACGTTGGCACAGTTGCTCCCAGCGCCGTTGGCTGCGTGGTGCCGCGCCTCACCCGCTGCAGAGCTCTTCGCTCACGCTCCAGAGCCGTTCGCAGGCCGCGGTATCGAGGGCCGCCGGTGCGATGCGGCAAGCCTTGGGGTAGCCCTTGAAGTTGCCCAGGCCGCCAGGGCCGTAGAAGCCACCGGGTTCGGCATCGGGTGCGGTGGCGGCAAACAGTTGGGGTAGGGCGCCCATGGCGGCGCTCTGGAACAGCGGATCCATCAGGCGGTAGGCCAGGGCCTCCACCCGGGAGCCGCGGGCCTCCACGGAGGTGGGTTGCAGGTTGGTGCGGGCCAGGCCGGGATGGGCGGCGATCGAGCGCACCTCAGCCCCCTGGCGATCCAGCCGGCGCTGCAGCTCTAGGGCCATCATCATGTTGGCCAGCTTGCTCTGGGCGTAGGCGGCCCAGGCGTCGTAGCGCTGCTCGCCCTGCAGATCATCGAAGGCGATGCGGCCGAAGTAGCTCGCCCCGGAGCTCACATGCACCACCCGAGCCCCCGGTTGTAGTGCGGGCAGCAGCTGCTGGGTGAGAGCGAAGTGTCCCAGGTGATTCACGGCGAACTGCAGCTCGAATCCCTGGGCGCTCAGCTGGCGGGGAGGGGCCATCACCCCGGCGTTGTTGATCAGCAGATCGATGCCGCCCCAGCGCTCGGCCACCGTTTGGGCGCCCTGGCGCACGCTGGTGAGATCCGCCAGATTCAGCTGCAGCGGGATCAGCTCGCCAGCGCCACCGCCATCGCCACTGAGTGCCTGGCCGGCGGCCTCCGCTTTGGCCAGGCTTCGGCAGGCCAGCACCACGCGCGCTCCACGCTGCGCCAGTGCCCGTGCCGTTTCAAGTCCCAGGCCGCTATTGGCGCCGGTGATCAGGGCCGTACGGCCGCTCTGATCGGGGATGTCGGCGCAGGTCCAGGGCATGGCGTGCAATCGGCGAGCTTGCCTAGGTTGGAACCATCAGCGAGGCGACTGCGGTGGGGATTGCACCCGAGTTGATCCTCGACGATGCCGACACGCTCGACCTGCTGCGGCAGCTCTTTGCTCGCAGTGGTTCCGCCTATCGGGTGCGCTATGGCCTGGTTGCCGCTGGCGTGGATACGGGGGCACTCACCGATGGTGATGAAGCGGGATCCGGCGCGCTGGCCTTCAGCGGTGAGGAGGAAGCCTTCATTCAGCAGCTGTTGGATCGTCTGGCCGGGGTGATCGCCATCCAACCGCAGCGCTCTACAGACGCCGCATCACCGTTCCAGTTGGCATCTGTGGCCCGGGTGCAGGGGGAAGACAACATCACCGGGATCACCTACTCCGGTTTCACCACGCTGGGGTCTCCGCCGCGGCTGCTGCCGGAGGAGTCGTATCTGTTGATTGAGCTGGAGCTGAGTGACGATCCCGGCCTGAGCGACTGGGAGAAGAGCACGATTGTGCACGAGCTGGGTCATGCCCTTGGGCTGAGCCATCCAGGTGGCAATCCCAGCGATCCCGCTTACACCGATCGCGACACGATCATGTCGTACAACAGCGTTGGCGATCAGCCCGCCACCTGGTTCAGCGACAGTGACTTGGCAGCCCTCAGGCGGATCTGGGGCGCGGCCGCCTCTGCACCGGACAACGGTTCTGACTCCACAAACGCTGGCTTCCGGATCGATGTTTTGATCAGTGGCGGCACAGCGTTGCCCGGCTTTGATCCTGATGCGGGCGATCAACTGCTGCTCAATGCCGATCTGGTGCCCAGCGGCTCCACTCGTCTCAAGATCGTGGCCTCCGCGCGTGCGTTGCGGTGGGCCCAGCGCAGCCGCACAAGCCTCGTGTTCGATGACCGGACCAGTGCGCTCTACCTCAACAGCAACGGGTACGGCAGAGGTTGGGGCGCCGATGGTGGATTACTGGCTCAGTTCGATCCGGGGGTGTACTTGAGTGCTCCGGATATCCAATTGGTTTGACGTTCCGTCAGGCTGCGCTCTCGCGTCAGGTCATTCAGCGCGACTGGCTCTCACGTCCAGCACTGTGGGCCCCACCCAGTAGCTGCCGGGATCGGCCGCGGCTGCAACCATCTCAGCGTGGGCCTCAGCGGCATCGCCGCTGCTCCACAGCCCGAGCTCCTGCAGGCGCACGCCGTATACCTCCACAAACCGCTGTAGCCACTGGCCCGCCATCGAGCGGCTATCTCCGGCAACGGGTAACGGCTGCACCGCTTCGATCCGCCAGCCCCGGGCGGCCAGCAGCGCGGGCAAGCGTCGGTTGGGATCAGGATCGCCGCCGGCCTCGCGGAAACTGCGCTGGCAGGCCTGGCCGAAGCGGGCGATGGCACCGCCTCCCGGGTGCAGCCCGAAGCTGTCCCAGTGCATGTATTCATGCAGCACCAGCTGGCCGCCGATGCGCAGGCTCTGCTCCAGGCCGCTCAGCAGCGGATCGAGATCAGGCAGAAACATGGCGACCCAGCGGCACCAGGCCAGATCGAAGCCTTCGGCTGGCCAGCGATCACGCAGCAGATCGTGCCGGCGCAGCTCCAGCCAAGGCAGCTGGGCGTTGCGGGCCATCGCTTGCCCGGCAGCCACGTAGGCCTCGCTGAGCTCCAGCCCCAACACCCGGCCTGTGGGGCCCACGGTCCGCGCCAGATCCATGGACGCAAAACCTGGGCCGGCGCCCACATCGAGCACGCGCATCCCTGCGCTGAGTCCGGCACGCTGCCAGGCAGCTTGGGCGGCGGGTCGCCAGAGCTCGTGCTGGAAGCGCAGGCGCTCCAGCTCCTCGGCGTGGGTGCCGAGCAGATAGCTGGACTCGCCCATGGGGGTGGTGCTCAGTCCTCAGGGAAGAGCAGAGCGGCCAGCTCATCGGGATCCACGTCGTAAACGCGGGCCAGGCTGGTTTCAATCGCTGCGGTCACCTCGCCGGGCAGGAAGCGCATGGCGCTGAGAGCGTCGTCGGTGATCTCATCGCTCAGCAGCTTCTCGCCGTCGAGCTTTTCATCGTTGATCACCGCCATCACCCAGCTCTGGTAGGCGTACACCAGATCGGAGAACTCCAGATCGGGATCGTTGAAGTCCAGGGCCATCGCGAAAGCGGGCGCAGCTTCCTGCAGTCTGCCGGCCGGTGGGGAGGATGGGTTGCATGACAACCGCATCCCCTGACCCATTAGCCCTGCAGGCCACCCTGGTGGACTTCGCCCTGGCGGAACTGGTGCGTCAGCACCGCGAGAGCTTCCCGCCCCTGTGGACCCAGGAGAGCTGGGCCAAGCTGCTGATCTGGCTGGCGCTCAACTGCGGCTGCAGTGGCGATGAGGCCGGTCTCAAGGCGTTCGCCGAGGCCATCGGCCCGCTGCAGATGGGGCGGCTCAGGCGGGTGTTCTTTGAGCGGGAGCTGGGCGATCTGGAGCTTCAACTCATGGCCGATCCCGCCGAACAGCAGGTGCTGGTGCTGCCTCAGGGGCCGGCGGAGGAGGTGCTCCAGCCGGCTCGGATCGCTCAGGCCCTTGAGCGGGTGGAGCTCTCCGGCCTGTTGCCCGCCGATCAGAGCTGCTGGCAGCGTCTCGATGCGGTGGTGGCTATCCCCTGGCAGGAGCAGCGCTGATGGAGCTGATCGCCCGCTACCGCAATGCCGGCTTCGAGGCCCTTGCCGATGGTGTGATGGCCTTCTTCGAGCGCCGCAGCGATCTGCAGCGCCCTGGGGTGGCCTTCGGGCCCGATTGCGGCGAACCCGCGAAAGTGTCGACCGACATCAGCCTGGTGGCGATCGATCGCTCGGATCCCGAGGCCTTCGCTCTGGCGGAGGTGATCCTGCGGGGCGTGAGTGCCGGTCTTGAGCGCTACCTGCAGGAGCGGCCGCTGTTTCGCGACTGCTGCCCGGAGCAGCAGTTGTTTGTGAACCCGATCTTCAACCTGCAGCGTTACGCCCCCGGTGAGGGTTTCAAGCGCTGGCACTGCGATTGGACCATCAGCGATGAAGCCACCGAGCCCGTGCATCGCGTGCTCGCCTGGATCCTCTATTGCAACAGCGTGGAGGAGGCCGGCACGGAGTTTCACTGGCAGGGGCATCACGAGGAGGCCGAGCGCGGCAAGTTGGTGATCTTTCCCGCTGGGCCCTCGCACATTCACCGCGGGCGGGTGAATCAGGCGCATACCAAAACCATTGCCACTGGTTGGATCAATGCCGGTAGCTCGGAGGCCTATCTGCAGCGCCTGGCCCAGGGCTAACGCTGAAAGCGATTGCTCTGGTGCTGCTCCGGCGGCCCAACCATCGAATACTCCACTTGCTGCGGGAAGGGGATTTCGATGTTGTGAGCCCTGAAGGCGTGCCAGATCGCCTGGTTCACCTCGCTGCTGATCCCGCCGTTATCGAGTGGATTGGCGATCCAGAAGCGCAAGACGTAGTTGATGGCGAAGTCGCCGTAGCTCACCAGAAGCGCCTTCGGTGCAGGTTCATGCAGCACCCTTGGCACCTGGCAGGCCGTGGCTTCCAGCAGAGCGATCACCTCGGCGGGGTCGTGGTGATACGCAGCGCCCACATTCACCTGGCTGCGCCGCAATCTGTCGCTGGCGGTGTAAGTGGTGGCGGCTTCGGTGAAGAACGTTTGGTTGGGCACCAACAGTTCGGCGTTGTCGCGGTCGCGCCAGAGCAGGGTGGCCCGCAGCCCCAGCTTCCGCACCTCGCAGGGGTCGCCATCGAGCATCAGCACCTCGCCCGGCCGCACGGAGCCCTCAAACAGCAGCCATAGGCCGCTCACAAAGTTGGAGAACACCTCCTTGATCCCGAAGCCCAGGCCCACAGACAGGCCACCGGCCACCGCGATCAGGGCTGTGGTGTTCAGCCCCAGCTGCACGGCTACGGCCACCAATCCCAGCCCCACCACGGCGTAACGGAGCATCAGCTCCATCGCCTTGCGGCTGCCTTCGCTCATGCCCACGGCCCCCTGCAGCACCCAGGCCAGGCCTGCCGCTGGCGGGCCGCAGCCCACCAGCACCAGATAGATCACCACCAGCGCCTGGAACAGCTTGCCGGCACTGATCGCCACCCCGAACAGCTCGCCGAGGGGAGCCACCGCCAGATCCCGCAGGCTGTCCACCGTGCTGATCAACAGCAAGGCGGCGATCACCAGGTAAGTCGGCCTCAGCAGGCGGCTTTCCAGTTGATGCACCCGCTCCTCCGGCAGCCAACGCAGCAGCCCGCCGCGGAGAAGGTTCAGCCCGTACCAGCCCAGCCAGATCACCCCCAGCTGCCCTGCAAAGGCATAGGGGAGCCCCGCCGCAGAGAGGCTGAGTGCGCAGGCCAGCAGCAGGCTCAAGGCGATCGGTGTGACGGCCTGGCGTGGAAGCCTGGGGAACAGCCGGCGCCGTCGCACGGCGCGCGCTGCGAGCACCAGGCCAGCCACCACCAGCAGCTGCACCAACACCGTGGGCCGTTCCAGGTAGCCAAGCCAGCCGAACACCTCCAGCAGCAGGGCTCTCATGGCTTTGTCCTCAGCATCTTGATCAGGGCCTGGGCGCTTGAGCGGGGGCTCACCTCTCCAAACACCAGCTCGGTGATCAGCGCCTGCGACTTTGCAATGCGGGGATCGTCGTAGTGGATCTGTTTCACGATCAAACTGAGCCGATCGCTTTGTTGATTGGCTTGGTTCAGGGCTGCCAGCACCGTTGAGCTCTGCACGGGGACCTTCACGAAGCGGTTGGCCGGCAGCACCGTCTGGGCACCGATCGTGACCGACCGCTGCATCAGGGGATTCACGCTGAAGTTTGCGAAGTTGATGGCACGGGCGCGGCCAGCGGCGCTGGAGCTGCTGCCGAGGGCAAGCACGCGGATGCGCTTCGCCGGGCTGGGGGGGCTGCCGTCAGCGCCACTGGGGAGGGGGCTCACCCCAAGATTGGGGCCCAGCTTTTTGCGGAGCCGCGGCAGCGAAATGCTGTTGCAGGGAATCCAGTCGAGCCGGCCAGCCATGAACTCGCTGAGTGCCGATTGTTGATCGCTGAAGAAGGTGACCCGTTGTTGAGTACTGGCGTTCTGCAGCCAGGCCAGCCAGGCCTCGATGCGCTGCGTGTTGGCGGCGGATGGTTGCTGGCCGGCCACCGCTTGCTCGATACCGGCCAACGCCCCCAGGCTGCCGAGGGTCCAGAACAGGCCGTACGGCTCCACGGTGAGGCCCACCGGATGTCCGCTCGCGCTGGCGGCCAGCAGCTCCGTGACGGTGGTGGGTGGATTGGGCAGGCGATTGCGGTTGAAGCAGGCCACCTGGGTGTGCAGCACCGTCGGCAGGCCCGCCAGCTGACCGCGGCTGTTGCGGATGCGATCGAGGTCGTCCGGGTCGAACTGGTTCAGCTGTGTGGCGGTGGCGGGGAAGGGGTTCACCACACCGCTGGCCAGCATGCGCAGCGCCGTATCTCCATTCACAAAGATCAGATCCGGTCCCAATCCGGCTCTGTTGCGCCGCTTGAGAGCGTTGCTAATGATCGCTTCGGGGTAGAGCCCGAATTGAAACTGGCTCTCCGGGTGGATCTGGCGATACCCCAGTTCCAATACTCCCAGGCGCCCCTGGGTTTCTTCCATCAGCTCGGCATCGATGGCCTGATCGTTGTTGGTTCCGATGGCCAGATACAGCACATACGGCAGCTCGAACCTGCCGTTGCAGCCGGCCAGGCCGAGGCAGCTCACCGCAGCCAGTAGGAGACCCCTGCGCCGCCGTGGCCTCTGTCGGGGTGCGGGAAGCGGGGCCATGGCGCTGATCAGCGCGCCCATCATCCCGGCTCCGGCCACCTTTTGCGAGCATGGCCCGATTGGCTGTTCCTGCGCCCGTGACCGACGCCCTGCCCAAGACCTACGACCCGGTGGGCACTGAAGCGCGCTGGCAGCAG